>ERZ802830.1029-NODE-1029-length-27328-cov-23.2348_pt1 | contig 27328 bp, 26 predicted proteins | sample MGYA00345654_ERZ802830 | MGnify/ENA primary metagenome ERZ802830 (study PRJEB30503, sample SAMEA104212375) | marine metagenome | biome: Westerlies Biome; feature: [SRF] surface water layer (ENVO:00010504) within the epipelagic zone...; material: water...
AGGGAATGAAATTAAAAAAATAATAAAATATGAAACCGTTTTTATCCGTTTTATTAGAGACTTTGCCTTTGGTAGCATTGTTTGTTGGAACAAGCATGTTCTCGTTATATATTGGTGCGTTTGCGGCTATTTTATCTTCGGCTGTTCTTATTTTCGCTCACTATGCTAAAGATAAGTCTATTTTGTACTTTCCACTGTTTTCTACTCTAATTTCCGTACTATTTTTAGCAGTTGCCTTTATCACAGAAGAAACGATTTTCATAAAAATTCAGTCCAGCCTATTCAATATCTCCTTTGCTGGAATATTAATATTTGGATGGGCTCGAAACTACCCCGTAATGAAATTATTTTTTGGAAGGCAGTTTCAGTTAACACATGAAACCTGGATGAAACTCTCTATCCGATGGGGGCTATTTTTTGTTTGTCTTGCTATTGCTAATGAAGCTGCGTGGAGAACATTTGATGATGAGGGCTGGGTTAACATAAAAGTATTTGTGCTTGCCCCTGCAACGGCCTTATTTATGGCATCCCAAATTCCGCTTACGCTCAAAGGCAGAGTATCTAAGCTGTCCTCAGAAGGTTAGCGCAAACGCTAATCTTGATAGGTTGCAACTCAAAGCGCTGAAATTTGATAGCCTAATACTGGAAAACGTATGGCGACCTGTCCTGCATCCTCATGCGCATAATCGATTATGATGAGTGTCTCATCAAGATAGCGAAGCGCGCCTATGACATCTGGGTCAGAGGTTCTGCCATTTGGACGAATTTTTACCTGCTGTGCGTATTTCAAACCGCCAGTATAGGCACAATTTATACCTTTTGGGGCTTTGGGGGGATTTTTAATTGCCGTTTCTAATGCCTGCTCTGCTGAAATATCATGTGATGTGCCATGACCAAGTGATGCAATAAGGTCACGCTGCTTGCATATCGCATCAAAAGGCTTGATAAATTCACCTCCGCCTTCAAAGCGACCACATAAAAACCAAACACAATGTTGCACCACCGCGTCAGAATAGCTGGGCCTATCCCCATTCATAAAAGGGCCATTTTCCAGCAGATGATGATTTATTAAATCAAAGGCAGCTTGCAATTGCATTAAGATACTGGGAAGCGAATCTCTCATCTCTTCTACCGTCCATCCAGGCTCGAAATATAATGAGCCTCTATCCTTAATGAATTCTTCGGGTGCAACACCCATGGAGCTCGTAAGTACCACCCTTACGGTAAGGCTAAATAAAATCGTTTCACCAAAGCTTCCAAGGATTAGCTCAAGAGCCTTATTGGATAGCTGATATGCAGATGCCTTACTATTTTGTAATCCAAGTTGCCCTGCAATAGACTGGCTATCGCAGAATATGTCTGATCCGAGCTGCAAAACAGGTGTTCTGCGATAGCCACCCGTAAGTGGCATTAATAACGGTTTTGGCGGTATACGCGGTATATGAACAGATTGCCATTCCATCCCCATTATACCGAATGTCATACGGATTTTTTCTGCGATAGGGGATTGCGGATAGTGATGAAAAATAGGAAGTAGCATTTTGATATTCGCCTTTGTTTGATTCTAGCAACACTCAAAAATGGAGCATCATTGTTGCCTGACTTCATTCCAAGGTCAATATGAGCTCTTTGCTATGCTACCCGAACGAATACCTAATTTGCTACCAGATATCACAAAAGACATCTGTTATTGCGGACACGGTGCCCCGCAAGGCGCACAAGAGGCGGCGCCATCTGCTGGTGCTGCAAGATTTCTGGAGGTAGGGCTTGTAAGATGGTCTAGGCCAAGCACTATAAAAATCAGCAAAAACAGCGTTATATGAATTTTTCTAGGGGAGATATACATCGCTTTTAAAATCCGAAATAAGGTCTAATCTTAATGCCTATCCAACTTCCCGCTAACGCACATATCGCCCAGAGCCAGCCATGTAAGCTTCCAGAAGAAATCCCAGCTAAAAATGCACCAATATTACATCCAAATGCCAATCTTGCCCCTACCCCCATTAGTAAACCGCCAATAATTGCGGCTATTAGCTGGCGAGAAGGAGGCCATGGTTGCTGTGCAAAGCTTGCGGTTATGGCGGCAAGTAATCCTGCTCCAATTATCATTCCAAAATTCATAAGACTGCTAATATCCGCAAATACAGATTGTTTTAGAGCTAGAGCAGGCCCTGGCCACTGCCAAAATACCGCCTTATCAATTGGCAGACCTGCTAATAAAGCAAGCTTGCCGCCCCAAACGGTAAATCCGAACGTTACCCCCCAAGGATGGCCAGAGATAACAAACACCAAAGCGCACAGAACCGCAATTAATCCCGTTCCTAAAAGCCATTTTTTGCTAAGCGCGCGACCTGTTTTATGCGCTAGGTAAAAACACACAGCCATTACCCCAAAAATCAATGAGGCATTTGTTAAAAGAGAAACTAACAAGCTGTCACTTCCACCAATTGCAATTGGATTAAGCGCGCCCCATTCCAAGACTGGCGGCAGAGCAAGACTGCCTAATACAGATCCAATTACAAACCCAGGTAGCGCAAATAACATTCGCGCAGAACCGCCGCCATAAGTGAATAAAACGCCAGACCCGCATCCATTAGCAAGTTGCATTCCAATTCCAAATATAAAGGAGCCCATTATGAGGGAGATTGATATCGGTGCAAGACTGCCAGAAGCCCCTAAATCTAAAAAACTTACTGGCAAAAACACCAAAGAGCATAATCCGACAAGCAGAAAATGATAGCCCATGGGACGGGTATCACCTTGTGTTATCAGCAATCGCCAGCCTGAGGCAAACCCATATTGAAAAAATAAAAACGAGGCTCCTAAAAGCGCGCCCAAAATAAATAGGATTACGCCTTTGCCCCCAGTATCAAGAGATACAAGCCCAGCGACAATCAATCCCGAAATGGCCAGGATTAAGATTACTAAATAATCTGTTTTCGTATCCTGGCCAATTTGCGTAGACTGAGACATCTCTGCTTTTGTAGCAGAATTTGCCATATGAAGTTCCTTATCCAAGTTTCAAGAATTCTTTAATCTTAGTAAGGTTTGATTTCTCTGACACTAATGGACGGCTTTGATCTTTTGTCCATTCCACCATTGAGCCATCATACAAGAGTACATTTTTATTTCCAAGTATTTCAGATAATACGAACCAGTTTGTGGCTGCCCAATGCCCTGTATTGCAATAGCTTACCACTGGACCCTCGGTAACATCGTCATAAATCTCTGCCAATATCTCAACTGGTTTAATTTGATTGTCAGTTTCATTATATGCATTTGACTGCGAGATTAATATTGCACCTGGAATATGTCCAGCCGCGCTGGCTTTTGGGTGTTTTCCGTCTCCCCAAAACTGCGCCTCTGTGCGTCCATCTAGAAGAGCGACAGGAGATGATTTATCAGAAACTAACTGCTCCACCCCGTCTGTATCAATATAGCCTTCGGGAGAAAATGATGCTACAAAGTTACCTTCAATAGGTGCAATCGGGGCTCCTGCCTCAATCTTATTTGGATATGTCTTGCTCCAGTTATTCCATCCACCATTAAGGATAGAAACATCTTCGTGCCCGAACACTTTAAACGTCCAATAGGCGCGTGCTGACGAGCCAAAATCCGTTGAAGATACACCCGCTGGGACAATCACAATTTGCGAGTTGTCATTAATGCCTAGATTACGCGCTAGCGATTGGAACTGGCTGTCTGTAGGTAATAATCCAGGCGTGCCATCTCGTGAAACACGCCATCCAGCTTTTCCATAATCAGAATGAATAGCCCCTGGAATATGCCCTTCTAAGAAAGTCTCATATCCGCCGCCATCTATTGAATTACGCAAATCGATAATTACTAACTCAGGATTATCAAGATTATCTGCCAACCAATTTGCTGAAACCAAAGGGGTTGATGCAGTTGCAACACTGGCTGTCATTAACGCAGCAAGTATTGTTAAAATGCCTATATATAAGGTGTTAAATAAACGTTTCATTGGTCTCTCTTTTCTTAGATTGTGTGTGTGCCCTGTAGAGTGTGAGCTATGATATTTAGGACAACCCGAAAAAACCCGCACCCTTTTTTGGGCAATCCCTTCAGATATAGAAATATTTTTTAATAGTGAACCCAAATAGCCCTAAATAAATAATATTTTTTAATTTTTGCGATATATCATAGTAAATATTTGTCTAATTCAATAAAAACGCAAAAGAGGATTCCCAATGTGATCTCTTGGTTTTTGAATTATTTTACGAAATACATGGCAAAATGCCTGATGAAACAGATTTAACGCTTGTGAGATAGGCCTGTGAAATAGTGACACAGGACACTTGAATGAAGAAATGAACTTGTTACATTGTGGGCTTGAACGTGTTTATACAAGAGCTCGAAGAACAAACATACGGCCTCATCTGTTACATTATCTTAGCTCATGCTATTCACCATTCTTGTGACCCTCCTTGTCACCATTCTTGGCGGTTGGTTGGTATTTGATAGAAAAGAGACATGCATGTCACCAAAGCTGAAACGATTAATACTTTTTGGAGTAGCTGCTATCTTTCTTGCAACAGCAGTGGGATTAACAGTGTCCGCTCTTAAAGAGAATATTGTTTATTTTTACACCCCTTCAGAAATAGACACATTAGAAATCGGCAATCGCGCTATTCGAATGGGAGGGCTCGTGCAAAAAGATAGTATCCGTATTGATGGGCTGACAGCTCGGTTTGTTGTAGAAGATGTAAATAGCCAGCAAGCCGTTATTTATACAGGGGCGCTTCCCGATATTTTTCGCGGTGGTCAGGGGGTTATAGTAGAGGGGAAGTTTAATAATGATACTTTCAATGCAGATACAGTAATGGCAAAACATGATGAGCAATATATGCCGCGCGAGGTAGCTGATAAATTAAAAGAACAAGGGGTCTGGCAAGGAGAGGCAACTAAATGATTACCGAGATTGGACATTTCTCGCTGATTTTTGCCTTTGTTCTGTCACTATGTCAGTCTCTTGCCCCTATTTATGCAGCCAGAAAATCAATAGATGCAATTCACAACGTTACTATCAGATTAGCGATTTTGAATGCCATTTTTGTATTGATATCTTTTAGCTGTTTGGTATGGGCCTTTATTGTATCAGATTTTTCAGTAGCTCTGGTAGCAGAGCATTCCCATTCTAGTAAGCCCCTCATCTATAAAATTTCTGGCAGCTGGGGCAATCATGAAGGCTCTCTGCTAATGTGGATTGTTATTCTGTCTGTTTTTGGTGCTGGATTAGCGCTTACCCAAAAAACAATGGGGCTCTTACAAAAATCAGCAACCCTGGGCGTGCAAGGGGTTATTAGTGCCGCCTTTATTGCATTTAGCCTTTTTACTTCCAACCCATTTGAGAGGCTTTCTGTGCCTGCGTTAAATGGCAATGGCCTTAACCCAGTATTGCAGGATATAGGGTTAGCACTTCACCCACCAACCTTATATGTAGGGTATGTGGGTTTATCACTAGCATTTTCTTTTGCAGTTGCTGGTCTTATCACAAATTCAGTGGATAGAAACTGGGCTCGTTATATGCGGGTTTGGGTGCAAATTGCATGGTGTGCATTAACACTTGGAATTGGACTTGGCAGCTGGTGGGCCTATTATGAGCTTGGTTGGGGCGGATGGTGGTTTTGGGATCCCGTTGAGAATGCCTCTCTTATGCCTTGGCTTGTTGCTACGGCCTTATTGCATTCAGTCATTGTAGTAGAACAACGAGACCTGCTTAAAAGCTGGACAGTCCTTTTGGCAATCACTGGTTTTTCATTATCTTTGCTGGGAACCTTTATTGTTCGCTCTGGTCTTTTGACCTCTGTTCATAGCTTTGCATCAGACCCAACACGTGGATTATTCATATTAGGTATTTTGATTTTCTCAATTGGCCCGCCGCTATTATTATTTGCCATTCAAGGCCCAAAAATAAAAACAAATGGATATTTACATCTACTCAGCCGAGAGACAGGGCTGGTAATAAATAACTTTCTTTTGATATGTGCATCAATCATTGTGCTAATTGGCACGTTCTACCCTATCGCATTAGAGATAGCGAGTGGCATGAAAATTACAGTGGGGCCTCCCTATTTTGAGGCTACCTTTAATCCCATCATGGCATTACTGGTTATAATGATGGGGATTGGTCCATTTTTGGTATGGAAAAGAGGCATCCTGCCTAAATCAAATCAAATCTGGATAGTCGCAATTGCAGGTACAGCTGTGATTTCTGCAATTTCGTTTTGGGCAAGCCCTGAATTATCAATATCTGCGCTGGCTGGGATTGCAACTGCTGGATGGCTTGGTATCACCATTTTATGCGATATTTTTGTTAAAATTCAAAAATTAAACCGCAATTCTGATTTCTGGCCGCATATCCTCCATCTTCAATGGGGTATGTGGATAGCACATTTTGGCATTGTTATTTTTCTTGTTGGCGCTCTTGGCGATGGTATCTACAAAACCGAGTCTGTTGCGCGCATGAACATTGGGGACAAGATTTCCTTAGGGTCTGATAGTGCAGAGCTTCAAGCTATTTCCACCAGAAATGGCCGTAATTATGAAGCGCTGGTTGCTACATTGAAGCTTTCTGATAGTGATAATAAGCAGATAGGTATGTTATATCCAGAGAAACGAATTTACCCAGTTGAAAGACAAACAACAACTGAAGCTGCCATTCGTCAAACAGTGACCGCCGATTACTATGCTGTCTTAGGAGAAGGTAATAGGGCAGATGGCTATACCGTAAGACTCTATCACAAACCTTTTGTGTCATGGATTTGGATTGGTGTTATTATGATGGCATCAGGCGTTGCAACATCCATAATAATACAGCGATTAAAACCTAAACACACACAAACAGCGTTAACATCATGAATGTTCGTTATATCCTGCCAATTGGAATTTTCTGTGTAATTGCCCTTATTTCTGGGGTTGCAATGATATCAATATTAAATGGTGATCAAAGCAGAACCCAGCTTCCCTCCCCGCTAATCGGCAAAAAAGCGCCTGAACTTGTTTTAACCTCCTATGGAAGAAGTCAGGCCTCTTCCGATGCCGCCTTAGATTTTAAACAGATGATTGGAGATAAGCCTTTTATCGTAAATTATTTTGCGAGTTGGTGCGCCCCTTGCCAGAAAGAAATTCCGTTTCTGGAGAAATTATCTCAAAAAGTTCCGATTATCGGGGTTGCCTACAAGGATAAGCCAGATGAATTGGCAATTTTTTTAGAACGGTTTGGCAATCCATTCCTGCATATAGGGCTTGATAATGATGGGAAAACGGCGATTAACTGGGGTGTGTATGGCATTCCAGAAACATTTCTTATCTCTGATGAAGGCATAATAATTATCCGTCATGCGGGTGAGATGACGCATGATGTTTATCGCTCTATATTCCTGCCCAAAATTGAAGAGATGATGCAATGAGAGGTGTAATCGGTGTCAATAAATCCGCTATCAGCCAACTTATCGCTGTCCTAATGGGTGTGGTTATAGCGATTACCCTGTTCTCGCCGCTTATTCTTAAAAACGCTTTTGCGATTACAGCTGAGGAAATGCTAGAAGACCCTGTTCTTGAAAAAAGGGCGCGCACTATATCTGCTGGTCTTAGATGCCTTGTCTGTCAAAACCAGTCAATTGATGATTCAGATGCAGAGCTTGCGATAGATTTAAGAAAGCAAGTGCGCGATTATTTAAAACAAGATATGAGCGATGAGGCGATTTTTCTGGCGTTGAGAGAAAAATATGGCGAGTTCGTTTTATTATCACCGCCGATTCAGCCTGCTACTTATTTGTTATGGATTGCACCTCTGGCAATTCTTGGCATAGGTATATTATTAATGGCGAATTTATTCTTCGCTGCCAAAAAAAATAATCGCGGCTCTTTATCACAAAACAACAAATCCTCTGGATTACAAGTTGTCTTGCCTTCAAGCAAAAAAAAGAAGAAGAGCGAGACAGGAGAGGCTCAAATTCCAGATATAATCAAAATCACCTTTCCTGTATTTGTGTTAATTCTAAGCGTTGCTATTTATCTTGGCTTGGGACGGCCAGACCTGAATGACCAGCCGCTTGCAGAACGAAGCGAGATGCGAGCAACAGCAGAAAAAGAATTAGAAGATAGGCAAAATGCGGCTCTTAAGGCCTTTAATCAAGCAAAAGCCCGCGTTGAGAAAAATCCTGAGAGTCTGTCAGCGCAATTTATGTTAGCAGCAACCGCATCGCAAATAGGCTCAATTGAAGATGAAGTTAACGCGCTGGAAAAATCATTATCACTCAGTGGCGGTGATGCCCGGATAAAATCTCAACTGGCTGAAGCACTTACAAGACAAGCAGATGGGCAAGTAACTAAAGCTGCTTCAAGCCTGATATCACAAGCATTGCAAACCAACCCTGAAGATATACGCGCTCTTTATTTAAGAGGCCTTGAATCATTTCAGAAAGGTGAGATGGGAGATGCCATACTAGCATGGCAATCCACAGCAACGCTAATTCTACCAGACTCGCCTCTAGCCGATACATTACGATCTGATATTGCAAAAGCTGCAACATCAAATGGGGTTGATATCCCAAAAATTAAATTTGCAAGCCTGCCAAAAAGTAATATTTCGACAAGTAATATTTCAGATTCAGGGGGCAATAATGCATTAATAGATGTAAATCCAACATTATTCGAAGAACAGCGCTCGCAATTTTCTAATCTATCAGAAATAGAACAAGCTCAATTTATCCAACAAATGGTGCAACGTCTCTCTGACAGGTTGGAACAACAGCCAGAAAATTTTTATGGGTGGCTTCAGCTAGCAAACGCGCATCTGTCGATGCAAGATGTTGCGTCTGCAAGTAATGCGCTTAACTCTGCCGCTAATGCGGTTACTTCAGACGAGCACAGAATTGCGCTGATCGAAGCTGCTCTTTTATCGCACACCAGCTTATCATTAACGCAACTGGTTGAAAACCAATTAGCCTTGCTGCCAGATAGCTTAAGGCAATCCAACTCAATAAAGTTTCTTGAAGGCGAATATTGGCGACAAATCGGAGATAATAACACAGCCATTAAGCTATGGTCAGATATTTTAAATGAAATTCCAGCCGAAGGGCAACAAGCGCAAACGTTGCAACAATTAATAGCGGAGCTGAGTAACTGATCTGCATTTTTTACCGTCGCTTTTTGCCATCACTAGTGCTGTCACTGATGCCGTTACTTTTTTAAAAGTGAACATTTAATCTAGCCAACAAACGCCTTTTCCACCACATAATGGCCGGGCTGTGAATTTGCACCTTCAACAAGTCCAAATTCCTCACAAATTTCTTTCATATCTGTATTCATTGCCATCGAGCCACAAATCATTACTCTATCCTGTTCAGGTGAAAATGGCGCGGCGGATAATAGGGAAAATAATTCTCCGTTGCGAATTAAGTCTGTTGCTCTTCCGGTTATTTCAGAATCCTCACGCGTTGTAGATGGCAAATATCTGAGTTGTTTCAGCGCAGATTCGCCTATCAGCGGATTTTCCTTCATAGTTTCAACCAGCTCTTTTCCATAGGCTAGCTCTGCTATATCTCGGCATGTATGTATCAATATAACCTGCTCATACTTTTCATATAATTCAGGGTCTCTTATAAGAGAGGCAAAAGGGGCGATGCCTGTGCCTGTGGCAATCATATAAATCCGCTTTCCAGGGATTAATGCATCTAACACTAATGTTCCGACAGGCTTTTTTCGCATGATTATGAAATCACCGATTTGTATATTCTGTAATCTTGAGGTAAGCGGGCCGTCTGGGACTTTTATCGAGTAAAATCCCAACTGTTCATCCCAACTTGGCGAGGCAATTGAATAGGCCCTTAATAAGGGTTTGCCTCTCTCATCAAGAAGGCCAAGCATTATGAATTCTCCAGAACGAAATCTAAAACTAGCCGGGCGTTCTACTGAGAAAGAAAATAATCTATCCGTCCAATGCCTCACCTCTGATATTCTAACCGCATCATCTGTCTGCGCCGTAACCGTAAATGATGTCATCTAGCCTGTCCTCATTCTGCCATAAGGTCGTTATGTCTAACCAAAAGAAGCAGCATAGCCGTTATTAAGCAAAAATATACTTCTCATTTTTTTTTAATCTGTATTCGTGCAACGTCATCTTTCTATATTTTAGGTCATTTATGTCAATTACTTAAAATTGCAACGTTACGTCCTATTCTAGATTCAACTTTTATATCCAAGACTTCTTACAAGCTTCAGATTAGAAAACAATAAATTTAGCCTTGACTAACTATGTAAGTTCCCTATTTTATATATTATGGATAGTAAACTAGTATGTCAGCAGGAAATAGCATGGCTGATGCGTCAGTAGCGTCTACTCGCCTAAATTCAGTAAATAGCCAGAAATTAGTAATAACGCTATTTATCTTAAGCGTGCTTGGATATGGTCTTTTAAATCACGAATTTGGTGAGATCGTTATAGCGTCTATTGCTGATGCCTACATACAAGTAACCTCGTTTGTTGCCGCTACATTATTTTTATTTTACGGGATTGAGCGGCTATTCAAAATTGATATTACCAAGAAATTATCTGAGTCTGGAAATTTCCAGGTATTTTTTGCAGCCCTGCTTGGCGCATTGCCTGGGTGTGGCGGCGCTATCATCGTGGTTACCCGTTATGTTTCGGGCTCGCTTAGTTTTGGCTCTGTCCTTGCGACATTAACAGCAACCATGGGGGATGCGGCCTTCTTGCTAATAGCCAAAGAGCCAACCACTGGACTATTCATCATGGGATTAGGGCTCTTTGTTGGCACCATCACTGGATATGCAGTAGATAAGATACATGGAAAAGACTTTCTAAGGCCAAAAACATCTCCAAACCCGCCAGTTGATAATAGTCACGCCAGCAGGCAGTCAAACTCACTTGTGTTAATACGATTTTGGGTAATGCTTATCATACCTGGCATCGCACTTGGTATTCTTGCCGCTTTTCAAGTAGATATTGACGCATTATTGGCCAACCCCTTTATTGCCCAGCCTGGAACTTATCTTGGCTTTATTGGCGGGCTTTTCTGCGTATTTCTATGGGTGGCGCCTAGTTTTTTGAAAAAGGGCACTCAAAATAATGCTAAGATCCCTGCCTATTTAAGAGATACTATTGCTGACACAAACTTTGTGACGGCTTGGGTTGTATTTGCATTCCTGATTTTCGAAATCTGGATGTTTAGCTTTAATATTGACCTTGAAAGTTTATTTAGTGGTTTTGCTTTATATCTTCCTTTGATTGCTGTTGTAATTGGGCTTCTTCCTGGCTGTGGGCCGCAGGTAATCGTAACAAGCATGTATATCGGAGGCATTATTCCGTTATCTGCGCAGATTGGAAATGCAATCAGCAATGATGGCGATGCCTTATTCCCTGCTATTGCACTGGCTCCAAAAACAGCCATCGTTGCAACTTTATACTCAACCATTCCTGCTCTTATCTTTGGCTATGGATGGTTTTTTATGTTTGAATAGCACCCAGTTAAAAAAACCCATGCATCACTTTGTGGTCTTACCGCATTTGAAACTTTATGATATTATTTGGCCTCAAATAGCTTCAACGAGACATCACTGAAAAGTGGAATGAGCAAGATGAGCAAACAGACACATTATACGCTGTGGGAGACCATGGCACTCGCAGAATATAAAAATGCCCCTGAGAAAATTTCAGGAAAAACAAGTTTAGACGGTCTTGAGATTAAGCCGCTATACACAAAAGATGATTTAAAAGAATGTGATCATCTTGAAAATTTTCCAGGACAAGCTCCTTTTACGCGCGGGCCAAAAGCAACCATGTATACAGGTAGGCCATGGACAATTCGCCAATATGCTGGTTTTTCAACAGCAGAAGAGTCTAATGCATTTTTTAAACAAGCGCTTGCAGGAGGCCAGAAAGGCCTTTCGGTTGCGTTTGATTTAGCAACACATCGCGGCTATGATTCAGACCACCCAAGAGTATCAGGAGATGTAGGTAAAGCAGGTGTTGCGATTGATACAGTTGAGGATATGAAGCGACTATTTGCGGATATCCCGCTTGATAAAATGTCAGTTTCAATGACAATGAATGGGGCTGTTCTGCCTATTTTAGCAAGCTTTATCGTCGCAGGTGAAGAACAAGGCGTATCTGCAAAAGACCTCTCCGGCACCATTCAAAATGATATTCTAAAAGAATTCATGGTGCGAAATACCTATATCTACCCGCCAGAGCCTTCTATGCGGATTGTATCTGATATTATTGCTCATACTGCTTCTGAAATGCCCAAATTTAATTCTATTTCCATTTCCGGGTATCATATGCAAGAAGCAGGCGCAAATCTGGTACAAGAACTTGCCTTTACGCTTGCTGATGGTCTTGAATATGTAAAAGCAGCTCATGAACGCGGATTAGATGTAGATCAATTCGCACCACGATTATCTTTTTTCTTTGCGATTGGCATGAATTTTTTTGCCGAAACTGCCAAATTAAGAGCCGCACGCACTCTTTGGGCAAGTTGGATGTCACGCCTATTTAATCCTAGCGATACAAAATCACTGATGCTTCGCACCCATTGTCAGACAAGCGGTGCAAGCCTGACAGAACAAGACCCCTATAATAATATTGTCAGGACAACCATTGAAGCAATGGCAGCAACGCTTGGCGGCACGCAGTCACTACATACAAACTCGTTTGATGAGGCAATTGCCCTTCCCTCAGAATTCTCAGCAAAGATAGCCAGAAATACACAGCTTATCCTACAGCATGAGGCTGGATTAACAGATACAATAGACCCGCTTGCAGGTTCTTATTACGTCGAAAACCTTACCTCACAACTTATATCAAAAGCCAATATGCTGATTGAAGAAATAATGGATATGGGCGGAATGACAGTTGCCGTCCAGCAAGGATTTCCAAAAAGGGCAATTGAAAAGATTGCCACAAAAAAACAAGCCCTTATTGATTCAGGTCAACAGGTGATTGTAGGGGTAAATCGATATCAATCCGAAAATGAGCCTGAAATTGATGTCCGTATGATTGATAATTCTTCTGTAAGAAATGCACAAATCACACAAATATCCAAGGTTAAATCAGCACGCGATAATACCGCTGTTGCCGTTGCGCTCAGCAAACTTAAAGAGGCTGCCCAAACAGGCCAGAATAATTTGTTATCCCTTGCAATAGAGGCGATGCGAGCAAGAGCGACTATAGGCGAGGTGTCAGAGACATTAAGTGATGTTTATACCCGCCATCGCGGCGTAAGCGAGGTGGTCCGAAACATCTATGCTGATGCATATGGCAATGCAGAAGAATTAGAGCCTATCTATACAGCAATCAGCCAATTCAAGTCAGAGACGAATAACGCGCCGATACTGTATCTTGCTAAGCTAGGGCAAGATGGTCATGACAGAGGCGCTAAAATAATAGCAAGCGCTTTTGCTGATTTTGGCTATGACGTTATTGCTGGTGACTTGTTTGAAACGCCGCAGGAAGCAGCAGAAAGCGCCATTTCAAAAAACGTTCATGTTATTGGTATCTCATCTCTGGCGGCAGGTCATAAAACGCTTATTCCAGAATTAATAAACCATTTAAAAGCAAAAAAAGCAGAAGATATACTTGTTATCTGTGGCGGTGTGATACCGCAACAAGATTACGATTTTTTATATGAAGCTGGCGTTGCAAAAATCTTTGGCCCTGGTACAGCTGTTAGTGACGCCGCGCTTGAGACTACTAACGCTGTGATTAGCAATAATCAACGCACTCATAATTACCGAAAAGCACGGTTATCTGGCGAATAGGCATCCAACGGGAATAGTGCCTAAAAAAAGCTATTGTTGTTTTTTTAAGCTCAATGAACCCTTGAACAAGGCAATGCGCTCTCTTACATAAATGAGGTAGGGGTTGAGCGTATATTTTTTATCTCATCCCCCTGTTTAAATATTTAATGGTCAAAGATTTATTAGCCAAAAACTTATTGGCCAATGACTTATTGGCAGGAGCGTTAAGGCTCTGTTATCAGATGATATTTTTGGGCCTTAATATCACGCCATGCAAACAAATAAAAAACAGCACATAAAAAAAACAGATAGTTAAATTATCGTTTGCTGTACACTTAATTAATCAAAGGAGAACAAGTATGGATGCAAACAACTTCACAGCAATCTCTCGTTCTGCTCTAACAGAGGCGCAGAATTATGCTCTTACACATTCCAATCCCAGTTTAACAGATATACATCTTTTATCTGCCTTACTGAAAAATGATGCGGTATCTCTTCCCAAATTACTAAATCGGTCTGGTGTTGACCTGATTAAGTTAACAAGCGCTGTCTCTGAGGCACAAGAAAAGCTGCCTGAGGTAAAATCTGAGACAACCGAAATAAAACTCCAAATTGACCAAACACTTGCAAAAATTCTGGCAGTAGCCGAGCAATGGTCAAAGCAAAGAGGCGATAGCTTTATCGCAAGTGATGCGGTTCTGCTGGCAATGGCAGAATCCAATGGTTCTACTGGAAAGCTCTTAAAACACCATAATCTAAATATCCAAGCGTTAAAACAAGAAATCGAAGCGCTGCGTCAGGGCCGCAAGATAGAGAGTGATGCAGGCGAGGAATTATTTGAAAGCTTGAGTAAATATGCCCGCGACCTAACCAATGATGCGATGCAAGGCAAGCTAGATCCGGTTATCGGGCGCGATGAAGAAGTCAGACGAACTATGCAAATTCTGGCAAGGCGAACCAAAAACAACCCCATTTTAATTGGTGAGCCAGGGGTTGGTAAAACCGCTATTGCAGAGGGGCTTGCTCAGCGCATTGTTTCTGGAGATGTTCCAGAGGCATTATTAAATAAATCTATCCTGGCGCTTGATATGGGTGCATTGGTAGCTGGCGCAAAATATAGAGGAGAGTTTGAAGAGCGTTTAAAGTCCGTTATTAATGAAGTCCAGTCGCGCGAAGGAGAAGTGATTTTATTTATTGATGAGATGCATCAACTTGTAGGAGCTGGCAAAACCGATGGTGCTATGGATGCATCAAACTTGTTAAAACCGGCCCTTGCCCGCGGTGAATTACATTGCATTGGTGCAACGACATTAGATGAATATAGAACCTATATTGAAAAAGACACTGCATTAGCACGCCGTTTTCAGCCCGTATATGTAGGGGAGCCGACAATCGAAGATACGATATTTATCTTACGCGGTCTGAAAGAAAAATACGAAGCACATCACGGAATTCGTATTACGGATGAAGCACTTGTTGCGGCTGCAAAATTATCAGATCGCTATATTAATAACAGGTTTCTGCCAGATAAGGCCATAGATGTAACAGATGAGGCCGCTAGCTTCATGCGAATGCAATCAGACAGCAAGCCAGAGGCGCTAGATGCCATTGACAGGTCTATATTACAGCTCAAAATTGAACAAGCGGCATTACAAAAAGAAGCTGATTCAACCAATCCGAATGATAGATTAGAGCATATTTCAGCTGAGCTTAAGCATCTTGAAAACGAGTCACATGAGCTAACTCAAAAATGGCAAACTGTTAAATCAAAATCAGAAGAAGTGAAGCAGTTGCAGCTAAAAATAGAAGATGCGCGCCATCTTCTAGAAGTATCACAGCGCAATGGCAATCTTGAAAAAGCAGCTGAACTGACCTATTCAATCCTGCCGGCATTAACGCATGAATTAGATGTCGCCAAAAAAGCACTTGAAGAAAGTGATTCTATCGGACAACAGGTAGAAAGCCGTCATATTGCGCTTATCATTAGCCAATGGACAGGCATTCCTGTCTCAAAAATGTTGGCTGGTGAGGAAGAAAAACTACTTCATATGGAAGAGCAAATGGCTACCCAAATTGTTGGCCAAGATGAGGCTGTTTCTGCTATCGCAAATGCCATAAGACGTTCGCGCTCTGGATTAAGCGACCCTAACCTTCCGCTTGGTAGTTTTCTAATGCTAGGCCCTACCGGGGTTGGAAAAACAGAACTTGCAAAGGCACTTGCTGTATTTTTGTTTGATAAAAAAGACGCAATTTTGCGCCTTGATATGTCAGAATATATGGAAAAGCATTCTGTCTCAAGGCTCATAGGCGCCCCGCCAGGCTATGTGGGCTATGAAGAAGGTGGAAGCCTAACAGAAGCGGTAAGGCGTCGTCCCTACCAAATTATTTTGTTTGACGAGGTTGAAAAAGCACATCCTGATATTTTTAATATTCTGCTTCAGGTGCTTGATGAGGGCAAGCTGACAGATAGTCAGGGCCATAACGTTGATTTCCGTAACACGCTGATTTTGTTAACCTCTAATCTTGGTGCAGAACATCTGCTGGCACTTGAAGAATCAGAGCCAGTTGAAAAAGCAAGAGAGCAGGTAATGTCAGAGGTTCGCTCTGCCTTTAGACCAGAGTTTCTGAACAGGTTAGAAGCTATCTTGCTGTTCCAGCGGCTATCAAGAGACAGCATGGCAAAAATTGTTGAAATTCAACTAAAAGAACTTCAGGCTAGGTTGTTGGAACGCTCTATCACGCTAACAGTCTCAGAACCTGCAAAGGCATGGCTTGGAGCCAAAGGATATGACCCGCATTATGGGGCGCGGCCTCTAAGGCGTCAGATACAGCTACATATTCAAAACCCGTTAGCTGAGGACTTAATTGCAGGTAAATATTCTGATGGCGATTCTATTTTTGTAGATGTCTCAGATATTGATGATGGTCTAATTTTTCACAAAAATTCAGACGTTTCTGATGCAAAACTATAATTAAATAAATGAGGTTTGATGAATGAAAAAACATTTTACCTCTTATATTTTAATTACGATCTTAGGGGGTGTGATTAACGCTCAATATAGCTTTTCGCAAACAAGCATATCGCTTAGCAATGGCGCTGCGTTATCCTATCAGAGCGGTGATATAGATTTATCTGACTATAGAGGTGAGATGAATGACGTAATTTATCACCCCCCTGATGGAGGAATGTTAACTGCTGAAACTATCACAATTCAAACTGACAAACATGCCCAAGATGAAAATTCCAAAACCAACAAAACAATATATAAATTGGTTGAAATCAATAAGGGCAAGATTGCATCAATCCAAGAGCAGTATCATCTGTCCGCTGATTTAATAGAGCTTCGTGATTTTCCGCATAGCTTAATTGCCCAACTCCTCGAAATAGGCGGCGATGATAATCTAAGCTGGGATATCAAAACAGCTTCACCAAAATTAGAACTCCTAGATGTTGATTTTAGTGGCAATGGGATTATCGCAGAATCAGAAAAGATTAAGGGCAGCATTACCCCCATTTTAAACAATCCAACTAATAGCCCGCGGCTGGTTAATTTTGAACTTATGATTGAAAATTCAGACATAATTCCAGTTGGAGATTCTGAACTTGCAACTAGATTAGCATCAATCTTATCAGATTTAGAATTGCAAAAATTAACACTATCTCTATCAACGAAAAGTCAGTATTTACAGATAAATAACATCCAGCAGATAGAGTTACGCCTCACGGCACGCCAACTCTTCAGTGTGGCAATCACTCTTTATATTGAATATCCAGTGTTAGAAAATCTAACCGAACTCGAAGAATCCGAGCTTGCTATAACGCTTCTGCAGAATATAAAATTACACAAAATCAAAATAGAGCTAGAAGATTTTGGATTAAATGCCAGGCTCCCTAATGCGAGACTAAATGAGTATCATAGCAGTGCCAAAAAATTGCAGAATTTGGTGCTTGCAATTATACCTGCTAATGGACAGCGGCTTACAACACCCATAATGCAATTTGTGTATAATGGCGGCACACTTACCCTGACATCGCAGCCCAGCACCCCAAAGCCAGTAGCGCTGATTGCGAGCATGCTTCTTTTTCCAGACTTGCTGGTTAAAGAATTTGCTATTTCGTCTGAGCATCATCCATAATAGAAGAGGCCATAACCCGCGTCATCCGTTTAGAAAATGCGGTTAGATCAGAGGGCATGCGCCCCTCAAGAATTTGTGCCTGATCGAATAGCAAATGGGAAGCATCATCAACAAGCCCATTCTCCTTGCTTCCTGATTTTGCATCTGCCATTTTATTTAATGCTGCTACCAAATCATGGTCTGGGTTTAATTCCAGAATTCGAGGCGCGCCTTGAAAATCTTTGTTATGCGCTTTCATTAATCGCTCCATCTGAATATCCATGCCGTTCTCATCAGCTACCAGACAGGCCGGGCTTTCAGTAAGCGTTGATGATAATCGGACATCTGCTATTTGCTCTCCTAAATTGGTTTTAATACGAGCGATTAGCATATCAAATTCAGAAGGATCTGCTTTTTTCTTTTCAGTATCCTCTTGCTCAAATTTATCCAAATCAAGAGCGCCTCTGCTTGCAGACTTAAACTTCTTACCCTCAAATTCTGGAACTAGTGGAAGCCAAAACTCATCGATAGGATCACTTAAAACAATGACATCAATATCACGCGCTTTAAATCCTTCAATATGGGGGCTGATTTCCGCCTGCTCTACTGTTTCAGAAGATAAATAATAGATTTCTTCTTGCTGTTCTTTCATCTCAGAAACATATTCAGCAAGACTGATATAGCCGCCTTTTCTGCATGAATAAAACCGGCATAATTCCAAGATTTTTTCCCTGAAATCTGCATCCTCATAGAGACCTTCTTTAACGACCAAGCCAAATTCAAGCCAGAAATTCTCATACGCCTCCTGATTTTTTCCTGCCTGTTTTTTTAACTCAGACAATACGCGTCTGATAATAGATTTCTTGATTTTATTAATGGCAGGAACTTGTTGTAGCATCTCTCTGCTAACATTTAAATCAAGGTCAGGGGTATCCACAACGCCGCGCACAAATCGAAGCCAATTTGGAACCAGATCCTCACATTCATCGGTTATGAAAACGCGGTTTATGTATAGTTGCAGGCGTGATTTACGCTCTGGATTAAATAAATCCACAGGGCGCGTGCTTGGCACAAATAACAGGCTGGTAAAGTTTGTAACCCCTTCAGTGACATTATGCAGGGTTAAATAAGGCGTATCATAAGCAGCACTTGCTTGCTGATAGAAGGAAGTATATTGCTCTTGTGTGATTTCTGACTTTGGTCTTGTCCAGATTGCTGAAGCACTATTTAGCATCGTGCTTTCTTCTGCATTCTGCCAATATATTGGGGCTGACAGATGGTCAGAATATTTCTTGATCATATAGGAAATTCTCTGCTCTTCTAGAAATTCCTTTGCATCTTTTTTCAAATGAAGAATGATATCGGTTCCAGCCTCACTGCGCTCTGCATTATCAAGGCTATATCCAGTTGCGCCATCCGAATGCCATTTAAATGCCTTATCGCTGCCTGCTTTTCTAGAGATAACATCAACGGTTTCAGCCACCATGAATGCAGCATAAAATCCAACGCCAAACTGCCCTATAAGAGAGAGTTTGCTATCATCATTTTCCTTTGATGCTTCGAGCTGTTTTATAAAATTCTGAGTGCCAGAACGTGCAATCGTGCCAAGCGATGATACCATATCATCTGAATCCATCCCAATACCGTTATCTGATAGGGTAAGCGTTTTTGCTTTTTTATCAGATTTTATGTGAATCTGTAGTTCTTGCTCAGCTTGAAGTGATTGATCTGTTGATGCTAGAAACCGCCTTTTATCAAGCGCGTCTGATGCATTTGATATGAGTTCACGCAAGAATATTTCACGATTGGAATAAAGCGAGTGAATAACGATATCTAATATTTTACTGGTATCTGCTTCAAAAGCTCTATTTTCGATGGTCATTTTTATGGTATTCCTCTATTTTTTTAAAATTCGGCCTGCTAGCAAGCGACAAATAATCTGGTCTGAATAGCATTTAGGCATCGCAGCATAAGGTTTCAAGAGTTATGGTTTTTGGTTTTTACCTACCGCTCAAAAAGAGAAATGTCCTTTTAGTAGTTTTTACCTGATTATGGCAAAAAAATGAGTGATAAAATCTATAAAATCTGCCTGATTCAAGAATGGCAATCAGCCTGTATCACAGGCATTTATAAAGGCTCGCAGGTTGATCTAGAAGATGGCTTTATACATTTTTCAACCCAGCAGCAGCTTAGTGCAACCGCGAAGAAACATTTTCACGGTCAGAAAAATCTAATTCTTGTGGAGTTCGACACAAAAAACGTATCTCTCACTTGGGAGCCTTCTAGAGGCGGCGAGTTATTCCCTCATTTGTATCAAGAATTGCCTATTTCCGGGTCAGAGAAAACCTGGCTGCTTACGCTTGATGAAAATAACGCGCCTGTGCTACCATTTTGATTAAAAAAGAATGACCTCTGTGAGCCAGCTTCGCTGTTAGACATATAATGATTTTTAACAAATGATAAACCCACTAAAACTACCAGTAAGACTGTCAGTAAAACTGCGACTAAAACGAAAACCCAATTTAGGAACATAAATGCCAACAAAGAAACGTTTAATTGAGAAGTTTAATCATTTTCTAAACTCCTATTATCATGAAAATAGTGATTTAATGAGGGAACTAGCGGATAAACAAAATCCGGAATTACTTGTGATAGCCTGTTCTGATAGCAGAATAGATCCAGCGATTTTATTCAATATGCAACCAGGGGAGGTTTTTAGCGTTCGTAATGTTGCTAACATCGTGCCTGCATTCGATGCGGGAGCTGAAAACCACAGCATATGGGCAGCAATTGAATATGCTATTTTTGGACTAAATATAAAATCAATAATGGTTCTAGGTCACTCAAATTGTGGCGGCGTTAATTATCTATCAAACCTCATTCGTGAAAATGATACTGGCTCATTTTATCACCTTCCAATTTGGGTCAGAAACGCTGCATCTGAGCAATTCTCAATGCTTTGTCACGCCCACACACAAGAGCAAGATAGCGGGCTATTGGAGAGGGAGAATGTCATGCATTCTATTCGCAACTTGCAGGCCTGTCCTTGGATAGAAGACAGATTAGCAAATAAGAGTCTGGCGTTAAACGGCTTTAGGTTTGATATCAAAAATGGGGCTCTTGAGACTGTATATTCCTCCGAAGAACGTTAAGGATGGAAGCACTAGATTGGGGCGCGTTAATCATTATCTGTATAGCTGGCGCGCTATCACCAGGTCCTAGTTTACTTGTAATTATATCTATCACAACAAGGTACGGAAGATTAGCTGGCATACTTGGCGCAACCGGCCATGGGCTTGCGATTTTTGTATATGCCCTTACCACAGCGATGGGGGTTAGCTGGCTTTCAAGTTCTGCAAATCAGCTATTCTTTTATGTTCAGATATCAGGAGCCTTGCTTCTTTTATGGATGGGCTTATCTATGCTGATTTCTGCGCTGATTTCTACGCTGAATTCTGCAAGCAAAACATCCCCTGTTTCAGAAAACACATACCCCCCGCGCAAACTTGGCTTTGCATTTACAGATGGGTTTCTGATAGGTATTCTTAATCCAAAAATTGCCGCCTTTTTCGCTTCTCTATTCAGTCAGTTTGTAATCCCCTCACAACCATTATTAACAAGCGTTGTAATGGCAACCACAGCTAGCCTCATCGATGTGGCTGCTTATTGCATGGCGGCGCTGGTTGCAAATACGCTACTGGTAAAATATTTGTTTTTAAATTATGCTCGCCTTCGAGATTGCATATTCGGACTTTTACTTTTGATCTTAGCCCTATCTGTTATCCATAATAGTTTTGGGGATAGTTTTTGAGACCGTTTTTTTATTGTTAGTTAGGTTTGTAATAGTGCAATGTCTTTAATTAGCTCTGCTTTTTTGGCAAAATCCTTTAAAGAGCATATACGCTCTCCTATCGGGTTTTTAATTCTTGTCTCTATTGCGATGCCAATCGCTATGTCGAGCTGGATTGCCTTGCTTAATAATTTTGTAATTGAAAAAGCGTCCTTTACAGGCGTTGAAATTGGCTGGCTTCACACTGTAAGAGAGATACCAGGCTTTCTTACAATTACCGTAATATTTGCAATCCTTGTGATTAAGGAGCAACGGCTAGCCGTCATCTCTCTTATTCTAATTGGCGGCGCCGTTGCGCTTACTGGTTATTTCCCAATTTTTAGCGGTTTGCTTATAACAACTTTTATAAGTTCCATCGGATTTCATTTTTTTGAAGCTGTAAACCAGTCTCTACAACTTCAATGGCTTGATAAGAAAAAAGCCCCTCAAATTCTTGGATGGCTTCTTGCTGTTGGCTCTGCAACTTCACTTGTTACCTATCTTATCATTGCAATTGGTTTTGCTTATTTTGATTTGAGTTACGAGCAGGTTTATGTAAGTGCGGGATTAATGACTATCCTGCTTGCGATTATAGCCTACCTTTTTTGGCCTCGTTTTGAGGAGAAAACACCACAAAATAAAAAAATTATTATACGGAAAGCCTATTGGCTATATTATGCTCTGCAGTTTGTTTCTGGTGCGCGAAGGCAAATTTTCACTGTATTTGCTGCCTTTATGATGGTTGAGAAATTTGGTTTTGAAGTACATCACATAACCTGGCTATTTATTATCAACTTTGTCTTGAATATTATATTTGGCCCCATTATGGGCTGGCTTGTAACCAGACTTGGCGAGCGGTGGGCACTTACAACTGAATATATCGGATTAACATTAGTTTTCATTGCTTATGGGGGTGTTTACGCCTTTTCATGGGCAGCTTGGGTCGCCGCTGTTTTATATGTTGTAGATCATCTTTTTTTTGCAATGGCATTTGCGCAGAAAACCTATTTTCAAAAAATCGCAGCGCCAGCAGATCTAGCGCCTACAACCGCCCTGGCATTTACCATAAATCATATTGCAGCTGTAACACTGCCAGCGTTTCTGGGTTATCTATGGATAACCTCCCCTCCTTCTGTTTTTATTTTCGCAGCTGTTCTTGCTATTATTTCAGTTTTTTTATCTCTTATGATACCACGTCATCCCAAAGCTGGGCATGAAACAATTTTTTCAGCAAAAACCAATCCTTGAGTAAAAAGCCTTTATGATTGTCACATGAACGAAAAATGGAACAAGAAATATGCGCAAAGCTCTTTGCCTCTATTTGGCAACAAGCCGTCCTTTATCTGCAAGCAATCCCTTGCTATAGATACACAAGCGCTAAGCCCATGTCTGTTTATAGGAGATGGAGAGGGCAGAAATAGCCGCTATATGGCAACATCCGATATAAAAGTTACTGCTATTGATTTCTCAGAAATAGCGACAAGCAAGGCACGTGATGCCGATTATAAATCTGGACTTAAAATCACACGAATGGTTGCAGACGCCTCAAAATGGAGTGCTGGCGACCAAAAATTTAAATGCTGCTTTATGATTTTCGTTCATGTAGCTACATATGAGAGGCAGGCAATTTTTTCAAACATCAGTAATATGTTACATAAGGGTGGTCATTTTTTTATGGAGGGCTTTTCTCAAGCGCATTTAAAGCATCGCTCTTTTGGCCCTTCTGATATGGGTGTACTTTATGATGCAAAAACCATTATACATCAGCTACCCTCCTTCAAGTTAATCACCTCTACTGTTACAGATGAAATTCTTGATGATGCTCCGGGTCATGTTGGGCTTGCATCTATCAGCAGACTACATTTTACTAAAACAACACGTTGAAATGATATTTTTTAAAGGACATAAATAATGAGTAATCCTGTATATATTTTATCGGCATTGCGTTCTGCTATTGGTGGTTACGGTGGCGCTTTAAAAGATACATCCCCAATTGATTTGGGAATTAGTGTTGCAAGCAACGCTATCAAGCAATCTGGGCTGAACCCTGAACAAATTGGACATGCTGTTTATGGCCATGTGATACACACAGAACCAAAGGATATGTATTCACCAAGATGCATTGCAATGGGTGCAGGATTGCCAGAAACATCTCCTGCTTTTCAGGTAAATAGATTATGCGGCTCTGGATTGCAGGCAGTTGTAAGTGCATGCCAGCTTATCGAGTTAGGAGATACCCACGCAGCATTAGCAGGCGGGGTAGAGGTGATGTCGCGGTCTGGCTATTTGCTTGCCAACCACCGATTTGGCGCAAGAATGGGTGATGGATCAGTTCAAGATATGATGATGGGAGCGCTTCACGATCCCTTTAGCGGCGTGCATATGGGCGTGACAGCAGAGAATATTGCCGATGAATATAATATTTCAAGAGAGGAAATGGACGCATTTGCAATTACGTCTCAAGAGCGTGCAATCGCGGCTGCAAAGGCTGGGTTCTTTAAAGAACAAATAGTGCCCATTGAGGTAAAACAACGCCGCACCAGTGTGATGTTTGACGAAGATGAACATATTAAACCAGATACCTCAAAAGAGGCCCTAGCTGGCTTGAGAGCTGCTTTTAAGAAAGATGGTGCGGTAACTGCTGGCAATGCGTCTGGCATTAATGATGGAACTGCCTCGATAGTGCTTGCGAATGAGACAGTAACTAACTCAAACGGCAAAGAGCCAATGGCCCGCATAGTTAGCTATGGGTTTGGCGGTGTATCCCCTCATATTATGGGTATGGGGCCTGTTCCGGCTAGCAAGATGGCTCTTGAGAAAGCAGGACTTAAGATAAGTGACCTTGATGTGATTGAGAGCAATGAAGCCTTTGCTGCCCAAGCCTGTGCCGTTTCCAAAGCACTCATCTTGCCTGCTGAAATTGTGAACCCAAATGGGGGGGCAATTGCTCTTGGCCATCCGGTAGGCGCAACTGGGGCAATATTGCTTACCAAGTTAGTTCACGAGTTAATGCGTATTAATGGCAAATACGGTATGGCAACAATGTGTATTGGCGGCGGCCAAGGAATAAGTGTTATTTTGGACGCTGCAATATAGTTGAATAAAAAAAATACCTCTCAGATTCCATTCATAAACCAACATAAATAACTAATTATCTAATTTTACACGTATATTCTCTCTGGCAAACTGTTCGAGGGTCTTCCGTAGTAACAACGATATCCTCACCTCCCTTTTGAGGTTTATACCGGCAAGCAGTACCAGTTTCATCGCGGTCTACTTTTCGTAATCGACAAAGTTGGTATTTAATAGTCGGTTCCGCTTTAGGAATATACATCCTACCCTCTGCAATTGCTTCAGATGTATTTGAAAATTGAAGTAACAGGATCCCTAATATTAGATAACCCGAACAAATCTTCATCTTCGTGTAACTCCTCTAATATTCAATTTTCAGTGTCTTCGGCAGAACCAGGAAGGTAAGCTTTCCCCTGCATTGCTCTTGCACCAAGAAATTTCATTTCGTCAGAATTTGTTTCTGTTAACTGATTTAACTTTGTCTCAATCAATTTTTCTGCCTGTTCTAGCGTGTCTGCTTCAATCTCCACAATGCCATCGATGATCCAGTGAACTTTTACTTTCATATCTACCTCCACCCTAAAGTATCAAATATCCGATTATCTGATTAATCAATATAATAATTTCCTTTAATCATATCACTTAATAGTGGACAGCGTATCAAATATCTCACTTGCTCTATTTTGTAATTCAACAATTGATTTTATCTCAACCATCCCTTCAACTTCATCACGGGCAAGAAACGCGCCTTCGATTAAAAAGGCGCTTGCTATAGAATACCAAAGATACGCCTCTTCAAAATTTGGCTCCTCAACGAGCTCTTTGTAAAATAATGCGAGCTCCATTAGTGCAGATTTATCGCCTGTATCAATTCGGCTCAGAAGAGTCTCTTCAATTCTTTCTCGCGTTAATTTTAAGGCATCATCAGGCAAAAGGCTTATTATATCTTTGCTTAATTCTTCGGCAGGCTCGATACCGCCAAGATAAGCAGACCAAGCCCAGTATAATGCTTGCTGATAATTGCGTGGCCTGCCTTTTCCCGATTGTAATAATAAGGCAAGATTATACTGAGCATCATGCTGAGCTGCATTAGCTTGCAGCTCAAATAAGGTTACAGCATGTTGATAATTCTTATCTTTAACTGCTTGGACAGCCTCTGCAAACGTAATGTTGCTTGTGGTTATATCCCCAAGCGCCATATTGGCAGGTAATACAAACGCTGCTAGGAACGAAAAAACGCGAATTCCAATTCTAATTGCTTTAAAGCACATAAGCTTATCGGCCAGCCATCATTACAAGCTGAAGGTAGAAAATTCGGGTTCGAAATTTCGAATTTGCCCGTCGTTCGTAAACAACAATTCTCGGACGCGAGGAATCTGGTTTTTGAAACTCAACATCCATTGATTCTGGCAAAAACACCCCATTCAATCGGAGGGTGCCTTGTGGGTCTTCTGAAAAACCTCGATGGAATTTTTGATCTATCCAGATTCGAGCTAAAACTCTGCCAAGTATGTCTGGGAGCTGTTCTCTAACCGCTTTTTTATCTGCAAGATATACATCTTCATTAACCAGAGAGAGTGAAGATACATCTTTTGTTTTTTTAATGACTGCGGGTAAATTTCCGTTTTTCACAGGAATCAACGCATTTGAATTATTGCTGCTCATAGCATTTCCGAATCAGTCTCTAATTTAATATATCATGCCATAAATTAGCAAACATGAAAATAGCGTTATTTAAGCTTTAAAATTATTTAGTTAAAAACTTAAAAATTTAAGCTATCTCCTTTTTACGGCACGATTCTTGAATTCATTAAATATGAAGTAACTCAGATTTGTCTCAAGGATTATCACCTATGATTAATATCATTCGAACAGGATTAGACGCCTCCAATAAGGAAATTTCGACAATTTCTCATAACCTCGCTAATGGATCTACTGTTGGTTTTAAGAAAAGCTCAGCTGGCTTTACAGATATTTATTCACAACAAGTTGAACTAAGAGACAATATAGATGTAGGACTGGGCACTAGATTTGTAAGTTCACAGCGCAATCATCAGCAAGGAAGCTTTATCCAAACTAATGGCGCACTCGATCTTGCCATAAATGGTAATGGATTTTTCCTTGCTCAGGGACCTGATGGCTCAACCAACTATACAAGAGAGGGTTCGTTTTCGATTGATAATGAAGGTAATATAATATCCACCAAAGGCGACAAGATACTATCAGAAACAGGAATACCTTTAAATATTCCATTTCGAGTAATAAATGAAAAAAATGAGATTGAGTCATTAGCTGAAGTAAGAATTGACGAGAATGGATCTGTAAATTCAATCTATAGTAATGGCTCCGCCATGGTTGTTGGAAATGTTGGGTTAGCCATATTCGCCAATGAAACCGGTCTTAAAGAGGTTGGAATGAACCAATATAGGCCAACCCCTATGTCAGGAGCTGCAAGAATTGGCAGGGCAGGCGAAAATAATTTTGGCAGGATCCAATCAGGCGCGCTAGAGGCATCTAATACCGATGCAA
>ERZ802830.1030-NODE-1030-length-27324-cov-9.78103_pt1 | contig 27324 bp, 29 predicted proteins | sample MGYA00345654_ERZ802830 | MGnify/ENA primary metagenome ERZ802830 (study PRJEB30503, sample SAMEA104212375) | marine metagenome | biome: Westerlies Biome; feature: [SRF] surface water layer (ENVO:00010504) within the epipelagic zone...; material: water...
ATCTCTCCATTTTCATCCCTCTAGAGCCTTTAATTAAGATAACATCTTTTGATGTTATATTTTTCTTTAAGTAATCCTTTAACAAATCCTCATTATCAAAAAAAATGCCTTTTTTACCAAACACCTTGATTGTTTCTTTTACTAATTTGCCATATCCCAAAACCACATTAATGCCCTTAACTTTTGCATATTCTCCCACCTCTTTATGAAATTTCTTTTTAAATTTTCCTAACTCAAGCATGTCTCCAATAAGTAGGACAGTATTTTTTTTATATTTACTCAATAAATCAATAGATTTTTTTGTTGAATCTGGATTGGCATTATATGTATCATTAATTAAAGTTGAGCCTTTAAGCCATTTAGATTTTATCTGTCTTAACTCTTTTACTCTGTTTGAATTTAGCCTTGAGGCAAAAGTATTTAAATTTTGATCTAAACAATAGTGAACTGCAAAGCTGGATAATATATTTTTTATATTATGCTCTCCCTCTAAAGAAGTTTTTATTTGAATATCTTTATCAATTAGTTTGGATGAAACCTTAAAATGCATTCCATCTTTTTTGTTTCTAATATCACTTGCAAAAAAATCAGCACTTCTTGCCATCCCAAAGTTAATAATATTAATATCACTTCTAATAAGCTTCCAGTAACTTAAATGTTTCTTATTTTCATTTGGAACAATAAGATATCCATTCTTCTTTATGTTACTAACTATTTCAGATTTCACATTCAATACTCCATTGATATTCTTTAAAGTCTCAAGATGTGAGTTTCCAATATTAGTTATTACACCAACAAAAGGTTTAAGGATTTTACTTAAATAATTTATATCTCCAATCTTAGAAGCTCCAATTTCCATGACAATATTTTTTGAGTTAGGTGAAGCATTTATTATGCTTAGTGGCATTCCGATCTCGTTATTATAATTTCCTAAAGTTTTTGAAGTGTTGTTGAGCGAGTTTGCAATAATATTGGTCGTGGTTGTCTTTCCATTACTTCCTGTAATTGCTATGACATTGCCCTCATATTTCTTAATAATATTTTCTGAGATTTTTTTTAAAGCATTTATAGTGTTCTTAACATAGATAATATTTTTTTTTCTTGTTTTTAAAAATTTTTTATTATCTACAACTGCTATTGATGCTCCTCTTGCAAAGGCCTCTTCAACAAAATTATTGCCATCAAATTTATCACCTTTTATTGCAATAAAGAGTGATTCTTTTTTTATTGTTCTTGTATCTATTGAAACATTATTGATAGGAATATCTTCAACAATCTTTAGATCTAAATAAACTGATAAATCATTGGAGCTATTTATAAATTTCATTTATAACCTCATGGTCACTAAAAAAAATTGTCTTATTTTTTTCTTCTTGTGTTTCTTCATGGCCTTTACCTAGTATCACTAAACATTCATCATTAGATAGGATCTTAGTAGCATATATTATTGCCTCTTTTCTATCTTTTATCTTAACAACATTACCAATATTATTATTCTTAGCGGCATCTGCAAAAATATTTTCAAAGTCTTCAGACCTTGAGTTATCAGATGTAAAAATTACTTTTGAAGAATTTTTTATGGCTGCTTTGAGCATCATTGATCTCTTCGATTTGTCTCTATCACCTCCACATCCAAAAACCACTATCAGATTATGATAATAGTCTTTTATAGATGATAAAAAATTTTGAATTGCTTCTGGATTGTGAGCATAATCGATTATGACGTTTGAAGGTATATTCCATATTACCTCAGACCTACCTTTGGGTAATTTTAGAATAGATAAATCGTTTACTATATATTCCTCAAACATATCAAACCCAATTGAACAAATTGCAAATACAAGATTATGAATATTAAATTCTGGAAATAGATTACAAGAAAATTTATATTTCTTATTTTTAAAATTGTGATGTCCGTGAGGCGGCTCATTAATAAGTACATAAAAAAATGATTTATGAGGTGACATTTCCGTGATTTTAAAAAAAATGTCAGAGAAATTATTTTTATTACTAATTGTGGTTAATTTATAGTCGTCATTTATAACAAAATCATAATTATTCTGAAATTTGGAAGAATCTTCATCTATAAGTTTTATAGATGATTTCATCTTATAGATTTCAAACTTTGCATCTCTATAGGCTGAAATATCCTTATGATAATCAAGGTGATCGCTTGTTATGTTTAATATGGATGTTGAATTTAACCAGCCAATTTTACTAAGCCTTTTTTGATCTAATGCGTGAGAAGATATCTCGATGCTTATATTTCCAGCATCCTCAAATTTAGTATCTTTGAGAATATGAAATAATTCAAAAATATCTGGCGTAGTTTTTGTTGAAAATGTTTTATTAAATTTTTCATTATTAAACTGAACACCTAGAGTTCCTATATAAAGAGACTCATAACCAAGCTTTAAAAGTAATTGGTGGCAAAGATATGCAGCTGAACTCTTTCCATTAGTTCCTGTAAATGCAAAAAAATTGTTATCACTAATATTGATTTCATATAGTGCACTTAGAAAATTAATAATCCTATCTTCAAGATCCTCTACATAGAATATATCATCGTCATTTATTTCTGCATTTGAGTCGTTATGAACAACCAATGATGCTCCTAAATCCAGCGCATCTTTTGAATATATGCTTCCATGTTGCTTACCTCCAGGTAAACCAAAAAAGATTGATCCACTTTTTACCTTCTTCGAAGAATTTGTAGCTTTAAGAATTTTAGTTCCTTTTTTGAAATTAATTCCTAAAATATCTTCTAGTTCACTCATCTTGAAAATATCCTAAATGATTTAGTGAGCTTTCAGCAATCTTTGCGAATACTGGAGCTGCAACTGAGCCTCCTGTATAAGAGTTAAGTCCAGGACTTTCTATAGAAACAAATATAGTTAATGACTGATCGCTTATTGGAGTTATCCCAACAAAAGACGCTATATATAAATCCTCAGCGTATCCAGATCCAGTTCTTGTTTGGTGAGCTGTTCCAGTTTTTCCTCCTACTGAAAAACCTTTTATATTTGCTGTTTTTCCTGTGCCATTTTCTACAGCCATTCTCAAGGCATCAAGAATATGGGAAGCTGATTCAGAAGATATAATTTTTTTAGATGTGACTTCTTGATTCTTAAACATCTGAAAATCTTTAATGACTCCATTATTTGCAAAAACAGAATATGCTGAGGCTATTTGAAAGGGGCTTATTTTTATTCCATAGCCATAGCCCAAGCTTGCCAGTTCTTTGTCTAAAACTTTTTCTTTAGTACTCATATATCCAAAAGAGCTAGAAGGAAAATTAATTGATATTGGTTTTGTAAATCCAAAGTCATAATAATTTGTTTTTAAATCTTTATAGCCAAGTTTTAAAGCTATTTTTGATGCTCCAACTTGACTGCTAACAGCAATAATTTCCTTTGGAGTTAACTCCACATGATTTTTAGAATCAATGATGATTTTATCATTCAAATTTAATCTTCTAGGGATTTCAATAACCTCATCAGGCGAAAATAATCCGTTATCAAGTGCCTTTGATAGAACTATAGGCTTAAGAACCGATCCAAGTTCATATGCATCCACAAGAGCTCTATTTTTTTGAATTTTTCTTTGAGGATTATTTGGGTTGTATGAAGGATAACTTGCCATTGCAAGCAACTCACCTTTCTTATTATCTAAAATAATAACTGTTCCGGATTTAGCTTTATTTTTCTTTATTCCTTCAGCAAGATATTTATATGAAAAATATTGCAAAGTTGAGTCAATTGTTAAATGGATATCTTCCCCTTGCACTGTCTTAATTACTTCTAAAGGTTGAGAAATGATTTCCTGTTTTGCGTTTTTAAAGAATTTTTGTTTCCCATTAATCCCTGATAAAAAATTGTCATAACTTTTTTCAAGGCCTTCTTGTGCTCCATCTGTTCCATAAAAACCTATTAAAGTAGCTATTTGTTCTCCTAACGGATAATGTCTACTATGCCGCACCTCGATCTCAAAATTACGAAGATTTAATTTTTTTATACTTAAAATCTCCTTATTTGATAAACCTTTTTTTAAAATCGTTTTTTTAACGAAGGAATCTTTGTTTACATCAAGATCTATATCCAAAACCTCTGCAACACTTAATAACTGTGATTTTTTAAAGCCACTCAAGGCATAGAGATCATAATTTACTATTGAAACAGCCAATGGGAAATTATTTCTATCAAATATAGCCCCTCTAACAGGGTTTATATTTTTGTATTTTATATATCTTTTGTTACCTTCGTTTTGAAGAAAATTACTATCAATGAATTGAATCGATAAAATTTTAAAAACAATTGCTACTAAAGCACAAATTGCTGAAGAAAGTATAAGTAAAAATCTCCAGTTAAATAATATATTTTTATTGTTCATCTAAAATTATTCTTTTTGGTTTCTTTTTTTCCATCAAAAGAGATTCTTTGGCAACTTTTTCAATACTAGCAGGAGAGTTTTCAATATGAAACTGAGTTATTAGTCTTAAATTTAAATCTTTTAAATTTTCATTTTCAACTCTGAAATTTTCATAATTATTGTGCAGAGTTCTTATTTCCCATGAAAGTTTTATCTTTTCTATACTCAAAACTACAATGAGGAGTGCAAATGCCGAAATACTTAATATCATCTTTCTTGTTATCATATTTTTTGAAATACTCTCATTATTGCGCTTCTTGATCTCGAGTTATTCTGAAGTTCTTTATCGGAAGGTCTTATTTTTTTTGCAACACATTTAAAATTTTTTTCTTCGATATTATTTAAAGGGATATCTTTAGGAAAGGATTTAAGAGAAGGTTTAAAAAAGTTTTTTATAATATTGTCTTCCAAGGAATGAAATGCAATGGTTACAACTATTCCATCTTTTTTTAAAATATTTTTTGCGGCATTTAGAGATAATTCAAATTCTTCAAGTTCATTATTAATAAATATTCGAAATGCTTGAAAGGATTTTGTTGCAGGATGTATTTTCTTTTTTTTCTCAGGATATTTTTGACTAATAATTTCAGCTAGCTGACATGTTCTTAGAATTGGTTTCCTTTTTCTTTCATCCTCAATTGTTTTTGCAATAAATTTTGCATGTTTTTCATCACCATACTTATATAAGACTGAAATAATTTTTTCTACAGGGGCTTTATTTAGCCAGTCTGAAAGTGAATTACCCTTTGTATTATCAAAGCGCATATCAAGAGGACCGTCTTTATTGAAGCTAAAACCTCTGTTTGGGTTATCAAAATGGGTTGAGCAAGTTCCTAAGTCATAGATAATCCCGTCTATACTTTCAGCTTTGAAGTACTTATTAAGATTTTTAAATGAGTCATGATAGATTTTGAAATTATGTTCTTTGAATTTTGAAGCAAATTTCACAGCCTCAACATCTTTGTCAAATGCTGTTAGAGAACCTTTAGTCGAAATTTTTTTTAAAATTAAATCTGAATGACCGCCCCTGCCAAATGTTCCATCAATGTAGAATCCACTTTTATCACGAATTAAGAAATCAATAGACTCTTCCAGTAAAACTGGAAAATGAAGCATATTAATCTACTTGCTTTCTCATAAAAGTCGGCACATCAAGGAAATCAATTTCCTCTGCAGACGACGTGCCAACTTCCTGATTAGTTCTATCTTTGTTTAAACCGACTGGATTTAGTTTCATAGTGGGCTCATTATCAATAACTAATGATGGAGCTCTTTGATCTACTCCCGTCGCCACAATGGTTACTTGAAGGTCATCCCCAAAACTATCGTCATAAACAAGACCATAAATGATATTTGCATCTTCGCTGACAATTTCATCCACTATATCTGCGACTTCGGATTGGTCTCCAAGAGTAGGTTTTTTGGCAGTTATATTAACTAAAACACCTCGTGCATTTTTAAGATTTATGTCTTCAAGTAATTCACTTTTTACAGCCTTTGTTCCAGCTACTTCTGCCCTGCTCTTTCCACTTGCTCTTCCGGTGCCCATCATAGCTATACCTTTTTCTGACATGACAGTTTTTACGTCAGCAAAATCAACATTGATATGTCCTTTTTTCATAATGATATCTGAAATACCCTGAACAGCCCCTCTCAGGACATCATCAGCTTTTGCAAAAGCTTCTTGCATTGGAGTTTCTTCTCCTAAAATTTCATATAATTTTTGATTAGGGATTGTTACAAGACTATCTACTTCTTCAACTAGGGCAGCTAATCCTTTCTCAGCAGAACCCATTCTTCTTTTTCCTTCAAATTTAAAAGGTTTAGTAACAACAGCTACTGTTAATGCGCCAAGTTCTTTGGCAATAGATGCAATAACAGGAGCAGCTCCTGTCCCTGTACCGCCGCCCATTCCTGCTGTAATAAAGACCATATCAGCGCCTGTTAACAATTCCTCGATTGCAGTTCGATCACTTTCAGCAGCTTTTCTTCCAATATCAGGATCTGCTCCTGCTCCAAGCCCCTTTGTTAATCCATTACCTAATTTTATAGTTATCGCATCCTTGGTTGCATTAAGAGCTTGTGTATCAGTGTTTGCGCAAATAAAATCAACTCCCTCAATATCGTGGCTTATCATATGAAGGACTGCATTGCCCCCACCTCCACCAACGCCAACAACCTTGATTTTTGCGTTTTCTACTTCTTGCTCAATAACTTCAAAATTCATTTTTTTCCCCTAATTAAAATGACATAGATTTAATACTTTCTGGAAGAACAACATCCAGAATCTCTGTAGACAAAGAACCTCCGGTTTGTCTCATTTCCCAACTTTTTGTGTTCCATATTTCAAATTTGTTTCCCATGCCTACTAAAGCTATTTGTTTTTGATCTTCAATTTCTGCATATTTTTGAAGATCAGCTGGAATTCTTAAAAGCATTCTTCCATTAATATCTAATTCCGATTCGTAAGCATTTCCAAGAATTGTCCATTGTATATTTCTTACAATTGGATCTAAGCCTTGCAAAGATTCTAATTTCGAAGAAATATCTACCCATTCTTTTCCAGGATAAACTTTGAGAGATGGGTACTGCGGATCTTTTGTTATTACAATTTTGGGCTGATTCTGTAATTTAAAATCAGCTCTATATCTAGCAGGTATTGAAAGCCTGCCCTTTGCATCCAAAGAAACTGTATTAAAACCAAACATTTACAAAATATAAAGTCTTTTTACACACATTGCAACACTTTTGCACACTTTTTCACACATTAAGAGTGTAAAAATTTAAGTACTAAAAGAAATGAGTTGGTTTGTAAGCCGGATTCTGTAAATGATGATCATCTATCTCGATATTATGTTGCCATAATACTCTAGCAACCTACCCAAATCCAAAGCGAGCAGCTTTAATGGATTTCTATTTGGTTTTGCTTCAGGCTGGGGTTTGCAATGCCTTAAATGTTACCATTCAAGCGGTAAGCTCTTACCTTACCTTTTCACCCTTACCAAATAAATTGGCGGTATACTTTCTGTTGCACTATCCGTAAGCTCACGCCTCCCAGGTGTTACCTGGCGCCCTGCTCTTTGAAGTCCGGACTTTCCTCTAATTAAATTAGCGATCATCCAACCAACTCATGGATTATTATAATGATTTTTTATATTTCTATAAGATTTTTATATACATCTCTTTTGTTTTGTCCTGTTATTAAAGATATAAGCTTTGCAGCATCAGATGCAGATAATTTTTTTAGAAATTCTTTTTTTGTATTTTTATCTAAAATATAATTGATATTATTTTTTTGAGCGCCCTCAACAACAATTACTATTTCACCTTTTAGTAAAATTTTTTCTTTTTTTATATCCTCTAAGATTTCTGAGATGCTGCCTCTAAAAATTTGCTCATGAAGTTTTGTCATCTCTTTGCAGATTGAAACCCTTCTTGTTTTTCCAATAACTTTGATTAGATTTGTAATAGTTTTTTCTAGTCTTTTTGGAGATTCGAAAAATATCGATGTCTTATTATCATTTTTTATGGTTTCAAAACATATTTCCTGATCACTAAGCTTCTTAGGCACAAATCCAAAAAATGTGAATTTATCAGTTGGAAGTCCTGACATCACAGCTGCACTTATGACAGATGAGGGTCCAGGTATTAAAGTATATTCAATTAATTGTTGTGAACATTCTCTTATAAGCTTATAACCCGGATCAGATATAGCAGGAGTTCCTGCATCAGAAATTATAGAAACATTCTTGCTATTTTTAATTTGATTTATTATCTCAAATAAAACTTTATCTTCATTATGTTCATGAAAACTTCTGCATTTCTTCTTAATATTAATAAAATTTAATAGTTTTTTGGTATTTCTGGTATCTTCAGCATATAGAAAATCAGATGATCTGATAACATCTATTGCCCTAAGTGATATATCATTTAGATTACCTATTGGTGAAGAAATAAAATACAACATTTAAATTTTAAGAATATGAAGTTTAGCTTAACATTAATCGCAATATGTTCGATGCTTTTCTTAACCTCTTGTGTGACTAATACTAATGCAGAAAAGGATAAAGTATTTCTTAATCTAGATCTTCAAAGCTCAAATAAAAATAAAGAAATAATTTTAGAATATTTATTAAAAGAAAATATTAAATTTTCTATCGATTTTAATAAAGAAGATTCATATGAAATAGATGATGATCTATTAAAATCAAATTTAAAATATTTTTGCCGATCTTTTATTCAAGACCAAAATGATCTACTAGAAACTGCAATATTTGATAGCTCTTATAGTCTAGATAAAAAAGTACTAATAATTTACTCTAAAGATTTTAATGGTTTAGCAGATGGCCTTAAAAAAAAATATCCTAATGAGTTGTATCATTTATTAGATAAAAATAATTACGATAAGGAAATAAAAAGAATTTTAGATGTTGATGGAAGTATTAGTAGATATATGGACATCTCAAATCTAGATAAAAATTTAAAGATAGTTCATTCCCTAAGAATAAGGGACGACATATCAAAAATATATTTTCTGCTTAATTATGATTTGGGTAAAACTATTGTTCCCTTAGTTAAAAATTTTGCATTAAATATAGATTCATATTCATCAAGTCAGATATTTCATGGTGCAAGTGATTTTAAAAAAATTACAGATTTTGAGAATATTTTTATTCCCATTCAAGATGAAATGATTGAAACAATAGTAGAAAAAAAAGATATTAAAAATATCAAAAGCGAATTTGAAAAAATGTTGATAGCAGACTATTTGCTTATTGAAAAAGTTTATCAAAATAACCTGTTTAGACAAAAAATTTTTCTTAAAACAACTTCAAAACAAATTATCAAGAATAAGTGTATAAATAGAGATTTATCTTTATCAAAGATTATTTAAAAGGGTTATTTAATCTTCTTTAAGATCTCTTTCAAGAGAGGATAGGCTATCAAGAAATCCAGGTCTTTCAAATACAGATTTTTGATAATCAAGAAGTGGCTTGAGGTGTCTGTTAACAGGCAACTTTATACCAACTGAAGGAAGTCTCCATAAAATTGGAGCAAAAAAGCAATCTACCAATGTAAATTCATCGCTCATAAAAAATTTAAACTCTTTAAATGTTGGTGCAATCGATGATATTTCATGCAATAGCTCTTCTCTTACTTTCATAAGTTCTTTCTCAGGCTTTTCTCCTACTATTAGAGTATCTATTAGCGGACACCATTCCCTATCAATTCTTAACATAAGAGTTCTGCTATTTGCTCGAGCAACAGGATATACAGGAAGTAATGGTGGATGCGGAAATCTTTCATCCAAATACTCCATCATCACAGCTGGATCATGAATAATCAAATCTCTATCAACCAAGATTGGAAGTTTATGATACGGGCTCATTGATAGTATTTCGTCAGGCGTTTCATCTTGTTTAGATTCTTTGATTTCTGCAGAAATATCCTTTTCTGCTAAAACAATTCTTACTCTTTGACTGTAGTGGTCGTCTCTATCTGAATATAAAATCATAATTTCCCCAATATATTATTTTAAATAGTCCTTATGGTACTCTCGATATAACAGAGAAGCTAATGCGGTAAATATTAAAAAATAAAATACAACATACCAACCAATTCTTTCTCTCGTAGCCTTTATCGGTTCTCCAACATAAACTAAAAAGTTTGTTAGATCATAAATGAGAGTATCAAATTCTTCTTTAGTCAATTCTCCTGTGCCCTCTTGGACTTCTAAGAAACCACATTTTTCATTAGTAATGGTATTACCATTTTCATCTCTTTTTTCACCACCATTATTTGCAATTACTGGAATATTTTTACATACCAATCTTTGGTTTCCTTGAAGTGAAAGAAGGACATTTGGCATTGCTGTTCCTGGATAGACAAGATTATTTACTCCATATTGTTTTGAGGAATCTTCATAGTAAGCTCTAAGATATGAATATATCCAATCATCGCCCTTATATCTTGATACTAGAGTTAAGTCTGGTGGAGCAACACCAAACCAATTGACTGAATCATCTGACATTGCACCAGTCATTAAATCACCAGGCTTTATGGATTTATCAAATACTAAATTTTCAAAAAAGATGTCTTCTGGAATCTGTAAATCTTTGGCAACTCTTCCCCATCTTGAGTATTGTAGGGAATGACATCCATAACAATAATTAATATATGTTGACGCGCCTCTTTGAAGTGATTCCATGTCATTAAGAGAGTATTTAAATTTATCACAATCTCCGTAATCTTTGCATGGCCCACCTTCAGCAGCATTAATATTATTTATAAAAAAAATAGCTACTAGAATACTTAATAAAGTAAGGAATTGTGATCCATAAAATGAACTTTTTATCATAATCTTTTTGGTACTTCTTTTGTTTTTTCGTATTTAGTATAAATAGGCATTAATAAAAAGTAGGCGAAATAAATTACAGTGCAAGCTACACTCATAGTTTTTCTAACTTCTGTAACACCCACGGTTCCTAAATATCCCAAGGTAAGAAAGCTTACACCAAATAGAACAAGGGCGATCTTACTGTATATTCCTTTATATCTGATAGATGCAACATTACTTCTATCCAACCATGGAACAACAAAAAATATTGCCACTGCGGAACCCATTACAATTAGGCCACCTAAAGGATCTGGAACAGCTCTTAACATTGTAAAGAAGGGTGCATAGTACCAAACAGGTGCAATATGGTCCGGTGTTACTAAAGGATTGGCTTCTTGGAAATTGGCCATTTCTATAAAGTAACCTCCTCCTTCAGGAAAGAAAAACATTATGATTGCAAAAACAGTCATAAAAACTCCTATTCCAACAAGAGCATTTAAAACTTTGTAAGGGAAGAATGGAACACTATCTAATGGAACACCATCATCATCAAGAAATTCCTCAATATCTACACCTTCCGGATTTCCAGCACCAACTTCATGAAGTGCTACTAAATGTAAAAAAACTAAAGCTATTAGAACCAAAGGCAAAGCAACTACATGAAGTGCAAAAAATCTTGAAACTGTAATGCCTGAAATATAGTAATCTCCTCTTACCCATAATTCCAATGATTCACCAATGTAAGGTATTGCACCAAATAAAGAAATAATAACTTGTGCTCCCCAATACGACATTTGACCATACGGAAGAACATAACCAAGAAATCCCTCAGCCATCATAGCCAAATATATTGTGCAACCGAATATCCAAACTAACTCTTTTGGTTTTTGATAAGATCCATAAAGTAAGCCTCTAAACATATGCAAATATACAACAGCAAAAAACATTGAGGCTCCTGTTGTATGGATATATCTAATAACCCACCCATAATCAACATCTCTCATTATGTATTCGATTGAAGAAAAGGCTTCCTCTTCTGTATTGGAATAAGGCATTATCAACCAAATACCTGAGACGATTTGTATAATTAAAACTACTGATGCAAGAGCTCCAAAAAGATACCAAAAATTTACCTTAGATGGAACAGGATGTTTTGAAAGGTGTCTTTCAAATGTATTTACAATAGGTAATCTATCGTTAACCCAAGAAAATAATTTACCAGCAATTTCACTCATTTATAACTCCTTATCCTCTCCTATAGTTAAAATACTTCCATCAAACATATGCGGAGGTACAATCAGATTAGTAGGCGCTGGAACACCTTTAAAAACTCTACCAACAATATCAAACATTGAACCATGACATGGACAAAAGAATCCTCCACTCCATGTTGCATCCCAAGACTTAGGTTCCACTTCAGGAAAATATTTAGGAGCGCAACCCAAATGAGTACAAACTCCTGACATTACTGAATATTCTGAACTCTTCGATCTTGTTGGAAATAAACCTTTATATGGCTCAGATATAAGATCAGAATTTGGATCAGCTAATTTTGATAAAGAAAGCTCTAAGCTTGCAAGGCTTTCTTTAGTATGTCTAATAATAAACACAGGTTGCTTTCTCCATGATACTTGTATTTGTTGACCAAACTGCATTTTTGAGACATCTAACTTTACAGGTGCTCCAGCAGCTTTAGCTTTAGCGCTAGGATTCCAAGCAGCTATAAATGGTGTTGCAGCAAATGGTAACCCCGACAAACCTACGGCACTTGTTAAGCCAATTAAAACTTTTCTTCTCGTTTTATCTTTATCTTGCATTTAGGTTGTGTGCCACAAAAATTCAATCAAAAATTATAACATAATTAAGTAATATAAAATTCACTTATAATTGAAAATAAGTTAGAAAAATTAAGAGAATTATCTCTTGGAGAACTGTTTACTTTTTCGTGCTTTTACAAGCCCAGGTTTCTTTCTTTCGACTCTTCTAGGATCTCTTGTTAAAAGTCCTGCCTTTTTTAACTGAGATCTGGATTCTTCATCAAACATTATTAATGCTCTTGAAATTCCATGTCTTATCGCTCCAGCTTGACCAAAACTTCCACCACCCTTAACTTTAATATTGACATCTATTTTTTCTGATAGGTCTAAAAGCTCTAAGGGTTGCATAACAAGCATTTGCGCAACTTTTCTTCCGAAGTACTCATCTAGTTTCTTATCATTAACTACGATTTCGCCCTTACCTTTTTTTAAATAAACCCTAGCAGAAGATGTTTTTCTTCTTCCTGTTGCGTAATGTATTTCTGTACTCATTAGCTAAGCTTCCATTCAGTTGGTTGTTGAGATTCATGGTCATGATTTGGGCCTTTAAAGACTTTTAATTTTTTTATCATAGATTTACCTAACTTGTTTTTAGGAAGCATACCTTTAACTGCCTCCTCAATAATTCTTTCAGGATTTTTTTTATTTAATTCTTGAAACGTTTGAGTTTTAAGACCGCCAGGATATAAAGAGTGCTTGTAATATTTCTTATTTGTAAACTTTGATCCAGTAACTTTGATTTTTTCTGCATTTATGACAACTACATAATCTCCACCATCAGTGTGAGGTGTAAATGTGGGTTTATCTTTGCCTCTTATTCTATCAGCAATCTTAGTCGCTACCCTTCCCAATATACGATCAGAAACATCTAATACAAACCAGTTTCTTTCGACTTCTTCTTTTTTTAGTGAATAAGTTTTCATAATCATTTAAATTGAGTGCGAATATTAATGTTTACTAGTAAATATAGCAATATTTATGTGCATTTTTATTAATTATTATCTTTTGTTAAATACTCAAACATTTGCATCTCAGACAATCTGCTGACGCACCTAACCCATAAAAAATCTAATTTAGTACCCTTATAGATTGTATTGGTATGGACACCATTGAAAAAAAATTTAACTTTGCTTTTGCTGGAGTAAACAATATCTACAAATGAAATAAATCTTCGTATTATATCGGCTGAATCATCATCACATTCGCAGAAGTTGCTGATAAAAATCCAATCATATCTAATTGAAATTTCTTTATAATCTTTTGTGCCTGTAGCTTCTTTAAAAAAACTCATAAAATCAATCCATAAAAAATTATTTGTTGAAATTTTACATTGAAATTTTCTATTATTAATTTGTATTTCAGTCTTTTGATCGTCTGAAAATGCAAAATTGTTTTTTAAAAATTTAGTAATTTCTTTATCTGAATAGTTATTTTTTTTGTTTTTATCTAATTCAATTATATTTCTAGTTCTGTAATCAATGCCTCCATCAAGCATAAAAATATCTAATTTTTCAACGCACTCTTGCATAGATTTAATAAATTTTTGTCTTTGTAATCCATCTTTATATAAATCATTTGGATGCGCATTAGATGTGAGAATAACCTTTACTCCTGAATTCAAAATTTCTTTTAAGAGATTTGCAATAATCATTGCATCTGCAACATCTTCTACCTGAAATTCATCAATAAATATTAAATTGCATTTTTTAGTAAGAGTTTTTGAAACATATTTAAGGGGATTGCTTAAACCAGAGTAATTATTAAGCTCATCATGAATAAAGCTCATAAAATCAATGTAATGAAAGGCTTTAATTGAATTTTGTTTCAATTGTTTTATATATTCATTAATTATTAATGTTTTACCCCTTCCAACATCTCCCCATATATAAATACCTAAATTTTCATTGCCTGAGAATTTGTTAATTACATCAACTAATCTTTTATTTAGATTTATTTTTGATAATCTATTAATGAGTTCTAGTTGAGCTGAATCTGCTTTTATGCCTTGGTTTTTAAGGGCATCAATGATATTTTGAGTAGTTGACATTATGAAAATTTTTCAAACATACGCATTAAACTATATATTAATTATATTATTAACTTTTGCTGCCTCATGGTACTTCATATCCAATGATAAAAACAAATTAGTAAGTGCCTCAAAAAAATCAATAGAATCAGTAGTTACAATATCTTCAAGTAATAATTTGCCGAATTCAAGAGAAAAAAGCGGTATAGGTTCAGGGGTAATATTTTCTGAAGATGGTTATGTTGTTACAAATTTACATATCCTTTCTGGAAATAATATAAATGTTAGGTTAAATAATGGAAAAAATTATCAAGCAACAATTATTGGTATTGATAAGAATACAGATATTGCCGTGCTAAAAATTACTTCAAATGATAAATTGAATGCTATAAATATAGCTGATTCTGAAAATCTTAGAATTGGTGATAGAGTCCTTGCTATTGGCAATCCATATGGAATTGGTATATCTGTTTCTAATGGCATTATTAGTGCCACTGGAAGAGATTATGGAAATCCATATCTTCAACTAATTCAAACTGATGCTGCAATAAATCCTGGTAACTCTGGTGGAGCTTTAATAAATGAAAATGGTAATTTGATTGGTATAAACTCAAGAATATTTTCTAAAACAGGTGCATATCAAGGCATTGGTTTCGCAATACCCTCTAACCTTATTGTTCAGATTGCATCCGAGCTTATTCAATATGGAAAGATTAGAGCAACATGGATAGGTGATTTTAGAGTGATCAGAATTCGGGTTAATTATGAAAATAAAATTGTAAATGCTTTGAGAATAGTTGAAATAAGTAAGTCTGGACCTTTATACGGACAAGGAGTTAGAGCAGATGATATTATTATTGAAATAAATGACGATGAAGGATCATGGATAAACCTTACAAAATCATTAAGATTTGCTGGTTTAGGAAATGATATTAAATTAAGATTATTCTCAAAAAATGGGGATGAAAAACTAGTTGAAATTACTTCAAAGCAAACAAGAAGAATTAACTAGGAAGTCTTGTTATATCAGCGCCTAAATAATTAAGTTTTTCCTCTATGCGCTCATAACCTCTATCAATATGATAAATTCTATCTACAATTGTTTCTCCTTTGGCACAAAGCCCTGCAAGAATAAGACTAGCTGATGCTCTAAGATCTGTTGCCATTACTTCAGCACCATAAATAGATGAAACTCCATTAATAATTGCATGGTTGCCCTGAACTGCAATATCACATCCCATTCTATTTAATTCAAGAATATGCATAAATCTATTTTCAAATACAGTTTCATATATATTTGATCTTCCTGAAGATATGGCATTAATAACTGAAAATTGAGCTTGCATATCAGTTGGAAATTCTGGGAAAGGAGCTGTTGTTATATCTACTGGTTTCGGTCTGTCCCTATTCATTGATATTGATATTGAATTCTTATCATGGATGATGTTAGCGCCTGCATCCTCTAACTTTTGTATTACCTTCATAAGTCTCTTTGGATTGATACCATCAATTTTTATATCGCCATTTGTAACAGCAGCTGCAGCAAGATAGGTACCAGCTTCAATTCTATCAGCTGGTATTGAGTATTCGGTACCTTTTAAACTTTGAACCCCCTCTATAATAATTTCATCAGATCCAGCACCAGTTACTTTTGCTCCCATTGAATTAAGCATGTCTGCTAAATCAGCTATTTCAGGTTCCTTTGCAACATTTGTAAGTATAGTTGTTCCTTTTGCTAAAGTTGCTGCCATCATTAAATTTTCTGTTCCAGTAACCGTGATTCCATCAAACCTGATGCTATTTCCAATTAATTTCTTTGCAGATGCTTCTATATATCCATTTTTTAATATTATATTTGCGCCCATTTGTTTTAAAGCATCTAAATGAAAATTAACAGGTCGTGTGCCAATCGCACAACCTCCAGGAAGAGCAATTCTTGCTTTACCATATTTTGCTAATAAAGGGCCAAGAACCAAAATAGATGCTCTCATGGTCTTAACAAGTTCATATCTTGCCTCTATATCTTTGAGATTAGCTGAGCAAATTGTAAAGTCCATATTTTCATCAAGAAGAATTTCAGAACCCATAGACCCAAGTAATTCAAAAATTGTTGTAATATCCTGTAAATAAGGAAGATTCTTTAATGTGATTTTTTCATCGCATAAAATAGTTGCTGCAATCATTGGCAATGCGGCATTTTTTGCCCCTGAACATTTAATTTTTCCTGATAGTGTGCTTCCACCTCTTATTAGTAGCTTTTCCATAATTAACTATATCGTTTTAGTTTCTAAGCTAAGGGCATGAAGTTCGCCAGATTGAAATTTACTCTCAAGTAATTTCATTACAGTTTTGTGCTGCCCTATTAGTGGCATGTTACTAAATATTTTAGAACTGACAATAAGTCGAAGGTTGCATGAATCTCCATGAAATTCGCAAATTGCATCAGGTATATTTTCAACTATTATTTGTTTAATATTTTCTTTCATATTAAGAAATGCCAGCATCTCCAGCATCTGAAACCCAGTTCTTTAAAGTGATCTCGATGTTCTCTTCATGTGAAACTGCCAAAGCTTGAAATTGATTTCTAAAAGTAAGACCCAAATTAACACCATTAATTATTATGTTAACAATTTTCCATCCATCATCAGACCTTCTAAGTTTATATGATATAGGATACTTACTACTGCCCGTATCTAGGGTTTGTCTTACTTCGACACTTTTAATTTTAATATTTAAATTGGTTTTAGGGAATTCTGTTGATATCAATGAGTCGCCCCACTGTGCAAGTGTTTCTGCATATGTATCCAATAAAGAATCTTTAAAAATATTCACAAATTCCGCTCTTTCATCCTTAGAGGCCATTAAATAATATTTTTTACCCATCACGCTTGCAGCAACTCTTCTAAAATCTATCATTGGCTCAAAAATTTCTTTTATTTTATTTTCATATAATTGTCTATCGCTCTCAAATAAATCAACATCTTTAGTGAGCACTTTAACCATCTTTTGTGCATTAGAATCTATAAATACATAGGGATTCTCCTCTGACCAAGACAATAAAGAGATGCTTAAAATAAAGAAAAAGGGCAAATAATTTTTAAGTGCATTCAACATTGGTCTATTATACCATTTAGGTATGTATTAATTTTTAAAATTACTATGAAAAAATATAACTATATTTCATCAGCACGCAGAACTCTTAAGATTGAATCAGAATCAATATCTTCAATTGGCAAACAGCTCGATAAATCTTTTACTAGCCTTTGTGAAAAAGTTATAACTTGTAAGGGTAAGTTTGTCATCATGGGTGTTGGTAAATCTGGTCATATTGCACAAAAAATATCTGCAACATTATCTAGTACTGGAACGCCCTCCATATTTATTCATCCTACAGAGGCAGCTCATGGGGATATGGGTCTTGTCAATAAAAAAGATATCGTGATGTTGATATCTAATTCTGGAGAAACTGACGAAATTATTAACATTCTTACTTCTTTAAAAAGACATGCAAAAGAAATAGCATCTTTGACTAGCAATAATCAGTCTTCAATAGCAAAATTTGCAGATATTAAAATTGAGTTGAAGTCTAAAAAAGAAGCTTGTCCACTAAATCTAGCTCCAACAACTTCTACAACAAATGCTTTAGCATTTGGAGATGCGTTAGCAATTGCACTTTTAGAGGCAAAAGGTTTCACAAAAAATGACTTTGCTTCTTCTCATCCTGCTGGGAAATTAGGAAAGAAATTAATTACTCAGGTTCAAGATCTGATGCATAAAGGAAATTCAATTCCAAAGGTTTCACAAAACACTGTCTTAGATAAAGCCTTGTTAGAGATTACAAAGAAAAATTTAGGAATAACTCTTGTCCTAGACAAGCTAAAAGTTGTTGGAATATTTACTGATGGTGATCTGAGAAGATGTATAAATAATAAGGTTGATATTCAAAAGACAAAAATAAAAGATGTAATGACTAAATCCTATAAGACAATAAGCTCAAGCTCATTAGCAGTTGATGCAGCTAAAATCATGGAAAAAAACAAAATATTTACATTAGTGGTTTTAGATAAAAGAAAATATGTTGGCGTCATTTCAATGCATGATTTAGTTGAAGCAAGGATACTTTAATTGAAAAATAAATTTTTATTTATATTTGGAGTATTCTTTTTTTCAATAACATTGCTATCTGAATATAGTAATGACATTAAAATTAAGTCTGGCACTATAGAATTTATTAAAGAGTCTAATAAAATTAACTTCTTAAATAATGTGGAAGTCGATTCAGACTTTGTGAAAATTATTGCTGAATCTGCAATATATGATGATACAAACAGTGTTATATCCCTTGAAGGTCGTCCATCTTTAATTAAATCAAACAAAAAAGATAATACTTTTGATGGAAAGGCAGAAAAAATATTATTTTTTAATGATCAAAAAGTTCATCTCATTGGAAATGCATCAATGCAATATGAAAATATATCTATTTCTTCAAATTTAATAGTATTTAATCCACAAACAGGAAAAATTTCTTCAGATTAGCCATATTATGTTATTAGTTAATGAAATATCTAAATCAATTAAAGACAAAAAAATTCTTTCAAAAGTAAGCTTCAAAGTAGATGCAGGTCAGATATACGGATTACTTGGTCCAAATGGTGCAGGAAAAACCACAACTTTTTACATCATAGCTGGTTTAATTGGATTTGAAGATGGTCAAGTGTCTCTTCTAGATAACGATATTTCAAACCTTCCAATGCATAAGAGATCTAAATTAGGTATTAAATATCTACCTCAAGAACCATCTATCTTCCAGGGATTAACTGTTTACGAAAATTTAAAAGGTTTAGCTGAATTATCTATAAAAAATAGCAAAGATATTAAAGACTTTATTGAGAAATCAATAGATGAATTTGGTTTAGCTGATATAGCTAGTTTTAAAGGAAGACAGCTCTCAGGTGGCCAAAGAAGAAAGGTTGAAATAGCAAGAACTCTAGCAGCAGATCCAAAGTTTATACTTTTAGACGAACCTTTTGCTGGTATTGATCCTCTCGCCATAGAAGATATTAAAGATATTTTAAATAAGCTTGCCAAACAAAATATCGGAATTTTAATAACAGATCATAATGTTCGTGAAACATTAGAAATATGTCATAAGGCTGCGATTATAAATAATGGTGAAATTATTGCAGAAGGTGATAAAAGTCAACTTATTAGTAATGAAAAGGTTAAAAAAGCCTATCTTGGAAATATGTTCAACTAAAAATGGGTATCGTCCTCTCAAAAAACCTCAAACAAAAACAAAATATAACGCTTACTCCTTCTCTTAAAAAATCGATTGATCTTCTGCAATTATCAAGATTTGAGCTAATAAAAAAAATTGAAAAAGAAATTGATGAAAATCCATTTCTTCAAAAAGACCAAGATGTGAATGAAATTGATGGTGCCTACAACCAAGATTTTGATTTTGATATTGAATCAAAAGTAACTTTACATGAAAGTTTAGTTAATCAACTTATTGACTTCGATTTAAATAAAAAACAAATTGAACTTTCAACAATCATAATAGGTTGCATTGATGAAAATGGGATGCTGATTGATGAAATAGATGAAATTGAGGAACTATCAAAATATATGTTCAATAGTGACGAAATAGAAGAAATACTTAAAAATATAATTCAAAAAATGACTCCCTATGGTGTTGGTTATAGAAATTATAAAGAATGTATTGAGATTCAAATAAATAATAAAAATATTCCAAATAAAATTAAATCATTGGTAATGAAAATCTTATTTAATGAAAAGTTAGATGATTTGGATTCTATTAAAGAGATTTTAATCAATCAAGGGGAATCTCAGAAAAGTATTAATGAAGCTGTAAATCAAATAAAAAAATGTGATCTTAGTCCCGGACTTAACTTTGAAAAAATTAAATTTATTGAACCAGATCTTAGAATAAGTTTAAATGAAAAGGTTTTTGAAGTAGATTTTATTCATGAGAGTTTTCCAAAAATAAAAACTGATGATGAGCTTATCAATCAAGTTAAAATTGAGCTAAAAAAAAATAAAAACCCCGAACTTTTAGAAAAAATTAATCAAGCTCGATGGCTTATGACGTCTGTAAAAAAGAGAAATGATACGGTGAAAAAAGTTGGAGAGTATATCTGTTCAAGACAAATATCATTTTTTGATAATAACCCTTTGAAAATAAACGCATTAAATAACAAAGAAATAGCAAATGAGGTCGGTGTTCATCCTTCTACTATTTCTAGAATATTAAGATATAAATATATTGAAACTCCAAAAGGAATTATCCCTTTAAAATCACTTTTGGTTTCTTCAGTTTCTAAAATTAGAGATATATCAGATTTACAACTAATGAAATTAATTAAAGATATTATTCATTCCGAGAAAAAGCCTAAGAGTGATAAAAAAATAGCTATTGAACTGAACAAAAAAGGCTATGGTTTGGCAAGAAGAACAGTTTCAAAGTACAGAAAAAAAAGCAATATTCCTTCTTCAAGGAATAGATAATTTTTTAAGTTAAAATCATTTAATGGACAATATGGAAAATAAAGATAATCTTAAAATCATACTCGATGATTCTCTTAATTTATCACTGAATCAAATTAGAGATTTGCTTTCTAAAATGACATCATCCGAAATAGCTCATGCATTAGAATCCTCTCCCCCAAGACAAAGAGATCTTTTATTTTCTCTATTAAAAACAGAAGAAGAAGGTGATGTGCTATTTGAATTAGGTGAGGAGATTCAACAAGATTTAATATCAAATATTTCTAATGAGGAGCTAAGCGAGGCCGTAAAAGAACTTGAGCTTGATGAGATTGTAGATATTCTTCAGAATCTTCCTGAAGAAAGAATGAAAAATATTCTTTCTAATATGTCCATGGTAGATAGACAAAGAATTGAGATGGGATTAACTTTTCCAGAAAATACTGCAGGAGGACTTCTTAATACAGATGTAATAAGTGTAAGACCAAGTAATTCAATTAAAGAGGTTATTAGCTACCTCAGAGATTTAGGAAAATTACCAGATAACACAGATAAAATATTTGTTGTGAATGATCAAAATGAATATTTAGGTGAGCTATCAATTAGTGAAATCATTACATCCAATCCCTCAATGCAAGTAAGGGAAATCATGAAAACAGAAATATCTCCCATATACGCCGATCTTGATGATAAAGAGGTAGCAACACTTTTTGAAAGAAATGACTTGATTTCCTCCTCTGTTATAAATGAATATGGGAAACTAATCGGAAGGATTACAATTGATGATGTTGTAGATGTCATTAGAGAGGATGCAGATCAGAATTTACTAGGAATGGCTGGTGTAGCCGAAGATACCTTTGCGCCTCCTGGGAGAGCTGCAAAAAGTAGAGTCTTTTGGTTAAGTATGAATTTAGTAACAGCATTTATTGCTGCAAGCACAATTAATATCTTTCAAGATGTAATTGATAAAATTGTATATTTAGCAATCTTGATGCCTATTGTTGCTAGCATGGGTGGAGTAGCGGCAACTCAAACACTAACTATAGTTTTAAGAGGTTTAACTCTTGAACAAATAAATTCTTCAAATATAAGATGGCTATTTAAAAGAGAATTAGCTGTTTCTATATTGAATGGTATTGTTCTTTCAATTTTAGTGGGTTTAATAACTTATCTATGGTTTCAAGACCTTACAATTGCTTTATTAATTGCATGCGCGCTAGTGATAAATTTAATTAGTTCAGTTATTGCAGGTATTCTGGTTCCTCTTATTCTAAGAAAATTTAAACAAGACCCTGCAATTGGTGGAAGTGTTGTTGTTACTACAGTTACTGATGTTGTCGGATTCTTTTCATTCTTAGGGTTGGCTACAATATATTTAGTTTAACCTTTCTACTATTGGATCATTAACTGATCCTTTTACATTAAATTTAAAAGTTGAGACATTATCCAGGCTATCTTCAAAGATATTCTCTAATACAATTCCACCAGCCAAGGCAGGAATTCCTCCAAAAATTGCAGCATACCAAGGTATGTTTTCTGAAACTTTTAACCTCATTTCTAAACTTAAGTTAAGCTCTTCTAAAATATCATCTGAGTTTTTTAGAACTTCTCCTGTCCATTTCATGATAGCTTCTGAAGTTTCAAGCTTGATTGGTTTTCTCAATAAGGCTCTGTTTTGTCCAATGTAAAAGTCACCTTCAGCTCTATTTATTACTAAATCTTTAGATCCAATATTTGTTTCGTTGCTTATATTCTCAAAAACTGCATTTAGATTAAAAACTTTAAGCGCTCTTAGAAATGCAGAGTCAGGTAAAGATGTATCGGATTTGAAACCTTTGATTAGAAATCTAATATTTCCTTGCAAATCTTTTAATTCTTCTAAACTTATCCATTGGATATTTAGATCTGTAGATATATATTCCAAATCATAGTCTATAAGATTGTTAAATGATTTATTAACATTCTTAATTTCATATGAGCCCCTTGCTTTGTATAGGTCTTCTATTTTGTTATAACTTAAGTATGCCTTATCTCTATTATTGAATTGACCAACATTAAAGTTTTTACTTTTTATTGTTATGTTATCGATTGTGGTAATGTTTTCATTCCTTAAAAGATAAAAATCGATATCTTGAAAATTATCATCATAGGTTTGTATATTCTTGCCAACGAAACGTAATTTTATATTTGAAAGATCTAATGATTCATTAGACTCTATAATATCGATTCCCTTAAATTCAAACTTAGTATCAAAAACTTCAATTTTGATGAATCCTGTTTCGTCAGTTGTTATCAATCCATTAAGATCCTTACCTGAAAAGGAAGCATTTAAAATATTATTATTAATATTTAACTTGAAAATTTGATCTTCATAAATGTTTTCAAAAAAATTTAATTCTTTTACTAACAAATTAACAGACAATAAGTTAGATGAATTATTGATCTGATCATTATTGAAAGAAAATTTATTGATATCCAATTCGTCTATTTTTAAAAATATGTGGAATCCTTTATCAAAGTTTCTATACTTAATTTGTTCTTCAAAAGATTTACCTAAAGAAAAGTACCCATTATTATTAGGGCCTATATAAGATTTAAATTCACTGTTATTAATTAAATAAGTAGGGTTTGATAAGTCTTTTATCTTGATACTTGTTAATAATTTTTTACTTGAATCCTTGTTTAAATCATCAATTATTGAAGTAATTTTTGTTCTGGAAAGATCTGTTACTAAGTTAAGAGAAACTAAATCATTATCAATGGTCAATATTCCATCAAATTCCTCCATTCCATCTAACTTCAAATACTCTTCGAAACTTATCATATTATTCATTTCAAATTTTAATTTTGATCTTATTGTGATTGTTTGATCATTTATTAAGATAGAGCCATCTATATCTTGATCTGGTATTGATGCATTAAATAACCCAGAAAGCTTATTATTAATATTGGTACGTATAACCATATCTATTTTGTTTATTGAATAATCGGTTTGAGTAACAAGATTGGACTCATTAAAAATATATCTATTTAAGCTTTTAAGGGTTTCAGAAGTTGTATCAAAATATCCCTTACTTCGCAGTTCTAAATTTATTTCATAATCTGAGAATGCTTCTAAGTTGATAAGATTTTCTTTATTTATAATCTTCTCATCAAGATTAAATATTGAGGAATAGTAGATTTTATCTGAATCAAATTCATTAAAAATATTAAGTTGGTTAAATGGAATATTATTTAACATTCCTTTATTAAGAACCACTGAGATATTTCCGTTTTGATTTTGTATGAAAGTTTCTAATGCCTGAATATTATATGTTTCAGATTTTAAATTAATTTTGTTGATTACTAGTTTGAAGGTGCTTTTGTTATCTGCATCAGAGTTATTTAAATTTGAGAAATTCTGTATTGTTAAAAAATCAAGATTTAGATAGCCCTTTCTTAAAGTCTGAACAAGACTAATTCCAAACCCAATATTTTCAGCTTTAAATATTTCTTGATTATTAAAATTGGTAACCGTAACTTTAGCGAAATTAATATCTGGTGATAAAAAGTTTATATTTGAATGTGCGCTTTGATACTTAATATCATAATTATTTTTAGATAGCTGGTTAACCAAAAATATTAAATTTGAAGGTTTTTTGATTAGTGTTACATAAGTTAACCCTGTTATTAAAAAGAAAATTATTGATATGAGCGCTAAAAAAATAAATATTTTCTTAAAAACTGTCATATCTAAATTTTTAGTCTTGATATCTTTGGAAAATATGAAGTAAATATAGCTACTAATATGCAAAAGATGATATTGAAAAAGGAGCTTACTAGTAGGGTTATATATGAAAAGTTATAAATATTTAAAACAAGTTGAGTAAAGCCTACATATGCTGTTGCGGATAAACCAAAAAATAAACAAACTTGTAGATATGAAAAAATTTTGAACGCGTTTGAATAAGAATTAATAAGATAAGTTATTAAACAAAATAATGTTGCATTTAGGCCAAAGTAAGAACCATGAATCAAATCAACTAATAATCCAAATAGGAAGGCTTCGATTGGGTTTGCATTTGAATTAGTTCTATAAACATAAAAAGAGTAGCCTAAAAAAGTGATTGGAAAAATTATAAAAAAATTAGAAAGAGTAGCAGCAATATTGATTTCAACGTAGCTCATTACCATTAGAAAAATTGTTTTTTTAACCATGTCTTTCATTAGTTCTTAAAAACTCCAAATATTTCATCGTCTAATGGGTTTGCTGATAATGCTATTTCAATTTCTCTTAGATTTGGTGATATATCAAGAATATTACTTACGTTACCAATTTTGATATTTCTAGGGAATATGCCTCCTAAGCCAGATGTATAAAAAGTCTTAGTCAATAAAATCTCTTCATCCCAAATTAATGGATTATAGGAACAAATAATTATATTGGCTCTTCCGCTCCCCTTCGCATTACAAAAAAAAGTATCAGAAATAGATTTAATTGGAATTGAATGAGAAACGTCTGTCAGAAGTATAACTTCAAGATAATTGCCGTCATTTGTTATTTGGCCAATGATTCCTGATTTATTGAAAACTACACTTTCTAAATTACTTTGTTCTTTTGAATTAGAAAATAACTCAATATACATCCTATGTTTGTCACAACATTTAAAAATATTAGGGTCTAAGTCTTTTAATTTGGCCAAAGAATAATTTGCTTTGAAGTCATCATCTAATAAGGGATATTTAAGAATATTATCATCTTTGTAAAAACTATTTTCTCTTGAAATTAAATAATTATTTAAGTAACTTGCATCTAGTGCTTTTTTTAAATTTGTATTTTCCTCTAATAGGGTCTTTTTAGATTTGGTTAAATTTAAAACCCTTCTTACAGGCTCAATTGAAATATTTTTTAGGATATAAACACTAGAAATTTTTAGGGATTTGTAACCATGTTTAATTTCTTGGAAGCTGTTGGTGTTTATATCTATATATAAAATACCAATACCCAAAGATACTAATAAAAAATATAAAATTTTTTGACCAGGAGTTGGCGTAATCCTAGCCATATTAATTATTCAGAGGATAAAAGATCGATATTGTATTTGTCCATTATCTCTAGTGCCTGGCCACCCCCTCTTGCAACACAGGTTAATGGATCTTCAGCAACAATAACTGGTATTCCTGTAGAGCTTGATATTAGTTTATCTAAATCCCTCAGAAGTGCGCCACCTCCAGTTAGTACAATACCTCGTTCAGCTATATCAGCTGCTAGCTCAGGCGGTGATAGCTCTAAAGCATTTCTTATTGCTCGTACCATTCCATAAAGAGGATCTTTCATTGCCTCAAAAATTTGTTCACTATTAATAGTGAACGTTTCTGGTATTCCTTCAGCAAGATTTCTTCCGGTAATAGCCATTTCAAGTTTTTCTGATTCTGCTGTTGCGCAACCAATGGTATATTTAATTTTTTCTGCAGTAGACTCACCAATAACACAACCATAATTTCTTCTAATCCACGAGGTTATTGATTCATCTAGTTTATCTCCACCAATTTTTACAGATTCAGAATACACAACTCCATTTAAAGATAAGATTGCAACTTCTGAGGTTCCTCCACCTATATCAACAACCATATTTCCACTGGCTTCTTCAACTGGTAAACCTGCACCTATAGCTGCAGCCATTGGTTCTTCAATCAACTTTACATCTCTTGCGCCGGCTCCAAGCACAGATTCTCTTATTGCCCTTCTTTCAACCTGTGTTGATCTGCAAGGAACGCACACCAATACTCTTGGACTTGGTTTTATAAAAAGTTTTTCGTGTACTTTCGCAATAAAATGCTGAAGCATTTTTTCTGTTACTTGGAAGTCAGCAATAACACCCTCAGATAAAGGCCTAATTGCTTTTATATTACCCGGTGTTCGTCCTAACATTTTTTTTGCTTCTGTTCCGACAGCAACAACTGTTTTTTGCCCTCTTGATTCTCTTATAGCAACCACAGATGGTTCATTCAAAACTATGCCAACGTCTTTTGTATAGATTAAAGTATTTGCCGTTCCAAGGTCTATGGAAAGATCATTGGAGAAGTATCCTCCAATCATTTTGAACAAGTTAAATTTCACGTGATTCCCTAAAATAAAATAATTTAAATAATTTGTTAGTTAGGTTAATATCTCCCCACTAATCTATAATAATATCCTATATATGGACAAGAAAACAGTAACAACTATA
>ERZ802830.1031-NODE-1031-length-27304-cov-8.54585_pt1 | contig 27304 bp, 22 predicted proteins | sample MGYA00345654_ERZ802830 | MGnify/ENA primary metagenome ERZ802830 (study PRJEB30503, sample SAMEA104212375) | marine metagenome | biome: Westerlies Biome; feature: [SRF] surface water layer (ENVO:00010504) within the epipelagic zone...; material: water...
ATCAATGATAAACCAACCGGGGCTGTTGTAGGTCAACAACCCTTCGGTGGTGCTAGAGCTTCTGGAACTAATGATAAAGCAGGATCTGCTCAGAATCTTTTAAGATGGGTATCTCCTAGAATGATTAAAGAAACTTTTGTAACCCCAACAAATTACAAGTATCCATTTTTAGAAAAGTAAACGCATCATATTCTAAATAAAAAAAGCCTCCAATTGGAGGCTTTTTATTTATAAAATTATACACTAATCAATTAAATGAGCATGCTCAACATTAATTACTTGACCGCTACTATTAACAACAAAAGCAACTATTTCAAGATTTGCTTTATTGTCTAGTAAATTATTAGGTAGAGTTATTGAAGATGAAAAATTAAAAGTATTATCATTAAAATTAATAGTATCTCCAAAATCATTGGTAAATCTGCCAATCAAAACATTATCGTGAACAAAATTTGGTATTGGATTACCTGTGTTATACCAAGGAGATGAAGAATCTGAATTATAATAGTTAGCTTGAGCTGCTTTATTGTCGTCCTCTAAGAGATAGGCTACCAATTTTGATCCTGTAAAATCAGTTAATACTTCAACATCAATAGAAACATTTAAAGACGAACCTGCTATTGAGGTAGCTATTGATATACCTAAATTAGACGCACCACTTGTTTTATTATCTAGTCCAGAAAAAGGACCTTCCCATGGTAAAGTCGCCTCTGCCCAATTAGATTTTCGATTTACAATAGCAGTAGGAAAACCAGTGATTCCAAAATTATTTATTAAAGCGCTAATATTGCTGTACTGCATGTTATCACCTTGATGAATTCCTATTCCAATAACTTTGGGATTTAACTCCTCAGCCTTAGCAAGTTTATAAGCTATCCTTGGACAATATCCACACCATGCACCCGTATAATCTTCAACTAATACCTTTTGTGAAAATGCTACTTTTAGAGGTTTTGTTTCAGAAGTCAATACGCCTTTATAATTACTATTATAAGTAGCATAAACATTATAAAATCCAACTTCATCAGTAGTGAATGTATTAGACTCAAGAGCAACATCATCTACATAATAAGAAACGTTTTTCAAAATTTCGTTCCCTAAATCATCAACCGCTTTAAAGGTAATCGTCTCGTTTCTTGGAACTCCTGAATTTGTAAAACTTAAACTAACAGCACCTATAACACGAACATCAACATTAGAAACTGGAGAAGTTAAATCGCCGTATTCAGCATAAACTTCATAATTTGCCTCAACAGAAGGAACATAGGTATTACCATCTATTTTTACGCCATTGACATAAATGACAGATTCCCTTGTTAAATCTTCACTTCTGTTGGAAAACACTTTAATTTCAATCTCTGGTGTTTGATCCAACAACACAACATCTTCAGTAATTACAGTAATTGAAGTTACTTGGTTTTGATTATTGTTCCCATTATTTGAATTATCAGTATTATCATCTTCACCTGTACTACAAGCGAATATAAGAGCCGATAATACCATTAATACTTTTCCTATATTTTTCATTTAAATAAATTTTAAAACCAAAAATAACATATAGGTACGTTTCAAACCTAATTAATTTAGATAAAAAGATTTTTAATTACGTTTATGTGAATTTTAAGTACTTTAAATTGTAAAAAATCAATAATTGATTCTGAATTATCTTTACAAATTTAGTAATATTGAAGAAAATTCCACTCATGAAAAGATTCATTTATAGCTTTTTATTAATATTTACGATTGGCGTTCATGCTCAGGAACAGCTTCCTAACATCAACTTAAAAACACTAGATAACGAAACAATTAGCTTAAGAACCGTAAGCAATAATCATGAGTTAATAGTCATATCACTGTGGGCTACCTGGTGCGTGCCATGTAAGAATGAATTAGATGCTATCAATGATGTCTATGAAGATTGGCAGGACGAAACAGATGTTGCGCTTTACGCCATATCTATTGACGATTCAAGAACAGTGAAACGAGTTAAACCTTTGGTCAATGGTAAAGATTGGGATTTTGAAATTCTTTTAGACACTAACAACGACTTAAAGCGGGCATTAGGAGCAGCTACCGTTCCACTTACACTTGTTGTTAAAAACGGCAAAATTGTTTTTAGACATTCTGGATACACCCCAGGATATGAAGATGAGTTATTCGAAATTTTACAAGAACATTCTTAGTCCAAATATAATCTATGTCGTTTTTTAGAAGTATTCCCCTAGTTGCTATTATTATTGCGTCTGTAAATTTAGTCGCTCAAGAAGACCAAAAAAACTTTACTCAAGACGTTTTGTCTCATCTAAGTGGCAGCCTCGAATCTAATCTGCAATGGTATAATAATGACCCTGAATTTCTTGAAGTAGATTACGAAGATGAATACTTAAGATCTAACTCTTATTTAAGACTTGACTATGAGTTTTTGAATAATTTTACGGCAGGGCTGCAACTAGAATCCTATGAACCCATGGCTTTATTAAATTATTATAAAGGCTATGAAGGCACAGATCTCGCGACTTATTATGTAAATTATAAAAACGAATCTCTGGATATTACTGCAGGTTATTTTTACGAACAATTTGGTAGCGGACTTCTTTTAAGAACTTATGAGGAACGCCAATTAGGTTGGAATAATGCCCTGAGAGGTGGACGGGTGATCTACACTCCCAATTCATACCTTTCGGCTACTGTACTGTATGGCCAAATGCGAAATGCATTTGAAATTTCAGATACTAATCTTTATGGCGTAAACACTAATTTTGATATAACAAATGCTTTTAAAATTGAATCCTTAAGTAATTTATCATTGGGATTGAGTTATGTTGGAAAACAAGAAGACTTTTCAAAAAACCCTGACTTTATAAATTCACCAAACACACCTAATCTAATTAGTTCCTATGCCATAAACTTAGACGCCGATTTTGGTAAGTTTTACACCAGTATGGAATACACCATTAAAGGTGAGGATGTGGCCTATCAGGATTTAGGAGGATTTCTAAAATCTGTATCAGATCAATTTTATAAGGGTAATGCCCTTTTAGTTGACTTAGGCTATACCAAAAAAGGCATTGGAATCAATACCACATTCAGAAGAATTGAAAACATGAGTTTTTTCGCTGAAAGTGATTTCAGTAATCCCAAGCAAAACCAATTTAATATGCTGAGTGTAAATTACATTCCTGCATTAACCAAGCAACAAGACTTTGCTTTAGGAAACATTTATGTCTACCAACCTCAAGCAAGGTTAAGTATCTCTGAGATTGCTGGACAGGCTGGTGAAATTGGTAGTCAAATTGATGCCTTTTACACTATAAAAAAGGGAACTGCTTTAGGTGGCAAGTATGGCACTAAGCTTACAGCTAACTTTTCATATTGGGCACTATTAGATGCAAAATTCAGTGACCAAGAACAAACTTATGATGCTGAATTTTTAAAGTTTGGAAAAAAACTATTCAAAGATTTCAATATTGAAATGAGGAAAAAATGGTCAAAAACATGGAACTCTATATTTACTTTCCAAAATGGCACCACTAATAAAGGGGTTTTCACTGGAGAGCCTGTAGCCTTAGCCAAAGAAGTTGATTTTACTATTGCGGTTGCTGAAGCTACCTACAAATTTGGAAAAGGTAAATCTATAAGACTTGAAGCTCAGCACTTATGGAGTGAATCCTTTTTAGTAGCTAGTAACATCGCCAATGGGAATTGGGCTGGTGGCACTATTGAAGTTAACCTAAACAGAAATCTATCATTATACGTTAACGACATCTATAATTATGATAATTACGTTGAAGATTATCAAATACACTATTACAATTTTGGAGGGAGTTACTCAAAAGGTGCAACCAGGATCGCTTTAAACTATGGTCGCCAACGAGGAGGACTTCTGTGTGTTGGAGGTGTTTGTAGATTTGTTCCTGAGAATACCGGTTTGAGTCTTAATCTTACCACTGCATTCTAGAAAAATCCGCTAGGGCAATTTTTTATTATTTAAATTTTAATGGGAGATGAACCACTTTTTTAGTGTCAAAAAAATCTTCATCATAATAAGATTTCAGATGGTAAATTGTGGCATTCGAGTATGACTCTAATTCATCACTTAAGTCACCTCCTTTAAGATATAAAATGCCATTTTTCAATTCATGATGTTGTGGGCGTTTTATCTTACCTTTAACCCACCTTACAAAGGTTGGCATAGCGGCTACGGCTCTACTTACAATAAAATCATAAGTTTCGTTTATGTCTTCCACTCTAAAATGGCTGGTTTTAACATTAGTTAAACCTGCACCTGTCACAACCTCATCAACAACCTTAATTTTTTTGGCAATACTATCAACCAAATGAAACTGGCACTCGGGATGTAATATGGCTAATGGTATCCCTGGGAAACCGCCTCCAGTCCCTACATCCATAATTGAACTGCCAGGTTTAAAACGCATCACTTTCGCAATTCCTAAAGCATGTAAAACGTGTCTTAAATAAAGCTCATCGATGTCTTTTCTTGAAACTACATTAATTTTCAAGTTCCAATCTTGATACAAAGTCTCTAACTTCTCAAATTGTTCAATTTGATGTTTTGTTAAATCAGGGAAGTATTTTAAGATGAGCTCCATAAATTTCAAAAGTTTTTGCAAAAATATAGTTTTTACACAGATAAACAGCCCTTTACTTAAAGATATAGAAATAATAATTCTATATATTTGTCAGCAATGTAACAACACGTTTTATAAAGTTATATGATAAGTCAAAACATCAGTTTTTCGAGAAAAGATCCGGCCAAATTTTTTAAAACTTTAAATGGTAGAGTTAATGCCTACTTTAAGGAAAATAAAATTAAAAGAACAGGTAATTGGAAACTTTGGGTAAAGACCATTGTGATGTTTACACTTTTTCTCAGTCCGTATTTTTTAATATTAACATTAGATATTCCGGGCTGGCTTCAACTTCTTTTAACCGTTGTAATGGGTATCGGTATGGCTGGTGTTGGTATGAATGTTATGCATGATGGCAACCATGGTTCGTTTTCAAATAAAGATTGGGTTAACCGTTTAATGGGTAGTAGTATTTACATACTGGCGGGTAATGTTTACAATTGGAAAGTACAACACAACGTATTGCACCACACCTACACCAATATTCATGGTCATGACGAAGATCTTGAAGCTGGAAGAATTCTTAGGTTTTCAAAACACACGAGATGGCAAAAACACCATAAATTTCAACATTACTATTCCATTTTCTTGTATGGCTTACTAACTATAAACTGGGCAATTACAACAGACTGGTTACAAATGAAACGTTATATGAAACGTAAACTTTCATATGGTAAAATGCCTTCACCATTTAAAAACTGGAGTAAACTTGTGATTTCAAAACTAATATACGTTTGTATTTGGATTGTAATACCTATGCTAATCTTAGACTTTGCCTGGTGGAAAATTTTATTAGGATTTCTCATTATGCATTATGTAGCTGGGCTCATATTAAGTGTCACTTTTCAATTAGCACATGTAATGGATGATGCAGAAATGCCAATGCCTGAAACTAACGGTAAAATGAAAAATACCTGGGCCATTCACCAACTTAAAACTACCGTCAATTTTGGAAAAAATAATTGGCTTGTAAACTGGTTCACAGGTGGCCTTAACCATCAGGTAGAACATCACATCTTCCCTAATATCAGTCATGTCCACTACAAGAAAATTAGTGAAATTGTGAAACGTACAGCTAAAGAATTTAATTTGCCTTACAACGAATACAAATCCACACGTAAAGCTATTATTGCCCACTTCAAACACTTAAAACAAATGGGAATCAATCCCGCAATTCAAGCATAACATTTTATAAAAAAACGATGAATCAGTTATCAGACAGAATCAACAGCCTTTCAACATCACAAACGTTAGCAATGGCTGCGAAGGCGCGAGAACTTAGATCAGAAGGAATTGATGTAATTGGCCTAAGTTTGGGAGAGCCAGACTTTAATACACCAAACTACATTAAAGATGCTGCCATCCAAGCTATTAATGATGATTACAACAGTTATACACCGGTTGATGGTTATGCTGAACTTAAAGAAGCGGTTATCACAAAATTTAAAAGGGATAACAACCTAAGTTACACTTTACCTCAAATTGTTGTTTCTACAGGAGCTAAACAAGCATTGGCAAATGTCGCTTTAGTAATGCTTAATAAGGGCGATGAAGTTATTTTACCTTGTCCTTATTGGGTTAGCTATGCTGAAATTGTAAAATTAGCTGAAGGAACACCCGTTGAAGTCAAAACATCTATTGAAAATGATTTCAAAATAACTCCTGTAGAATTGGAAGCTGCTATCACACCCAACACCAAAATGATTTGGTACAGTTCACCTTGCAATCCAAGTGGATCGGTATACAGTAAAGCAGAGCTAAGAGCGCTTGCAGATGTATTGCAAAAGTACCCCGATATCTATGTGGTATCTGATGAAATTTATGAGCACATTAATTTTGGATCAGGTCATACCAGTATGGCAGAATTTGAAGACATGTACAACAGAACTATTACGGTTAATGGTGTTGCTAAAGCATTTGCAATGACTGGATGGCGTATTGGGTATATTGGAGCACCAGATTGGATTGCTAGAGCATGTAATAAATTACAAGGTCAAGTCACTAGTGGTGCAAACTGTATAGCACAAAGAGCTGTCATCACGGCTTTAAACGAATCGCCTGTGCGCGTTAAATATATGATTGATGAGTTCAAAGAAAGACGTACTCTGATTCTGGATTTAATTTCTAAAATAGATGGTTTCAAAGCCAACACACCAGAAGGTGCGTTTTATGTGTTCCCAGACATTTCAGCCTATTTTGGAAAAACAATCAAAGGCAAGCTTATAAGTAACGCTACAGATTTTTCAATGCTTTTATTAGAAGAAGCGCATGTAGCTACAGTAACGGGTGACGCTTTCGGGGAGCCTAATTGTATCAGAATTTCTTATGCTGCCTCACAAGAGCAAATTAAAGAAGCCCTAAAGCGTATTGAAGCGGTTTTGAGCTAATTTAATTGACATCATATTAAATTTTAAGCCACGCTTGTAGTGGCTTTTATTATACTTTTTTCCAAAAGAATGGGGTAAGCAACACCAATACCGTAAACAATTCCAATCGCCCAATTAACATTAAAAAGGCAGACCACCACTTTGCCAAATCGGGTAAAGCACTGTAGTTGTTTACAGGTCCAAAATCTCCAAGTGCAGGCCCTACATTCCCTAGGGAAGATGCAGACAAACCAATGGCAGATTCGTAGTCAATATTAAACATGGAAAATACTAAGGCTCCTATAATGAATGATAGCATGTATAGGATAAAAAAGCCCAAAATATTGAAAACAATATTACCGTCTATAGCTTTATTATTATAGCGCACCGGTATAATAGCATTAGGATGCAAGGCCCTTTTAAACTCCAGAAACCCATTTTTTATTAAAACCAAATGGCGTACCACTTTTATACCACCAGCTGTACTTCCTGCGGAACCCCCTAAAAACATCAATCCAAAGAAAAACACCACTAGAAAAGGACTCCACATGGTAAAATCTGCAGACACAAACCCTGTGGTAGTTACAATAGCTAATACTTGAAATAAGCCATGTCTTAATGCGCTTTCACCTGGACCCCATGACATAGGATAATTAATACTGCTTGCATCTATATCAGCGACGTAATAAACTACTGAGGCAGCAATAACTGTAAATACTAATATGAATTTAGCGTATAATTTAAACTCTTCGTCTTTCACTATACGTGTAAAATTACCCTTAAACATATAGTAACTTAATACAAAGTTAGTCCCAGCTAAAAACATGAATACAATAACGATATACTGAATCAAAGGCTGTCCATTCCAATGCGCTAAACTACCATTTTTAGTAGAAAAACCACCTGTAGATAAGGTACTCATAGAATGGTTTATGGCATCAAAAAATGACATACCAGCTAAATTAAGTAACAAAGTCTCAGCGGCAGTGTAACCTACATAAATTAACCACAAGCGCTTAGCGGTATCTGTAATTCTGGGATGTAATTTATCAGAGTCAGGACCTGGTGCTTCAGCCGCAAATAACTGCATTCCTCCGATACCAAGTAGCGGTAAAATAGCAACCGCCAAAACAATAATTCCCATACCTCCTATCCAGTGGGTAAGACTACGCCAAAACAACACCCCTTTTGGTACAGCTTCTATATCGTTAAGTATAGAAGCACCCGTCGTGGTATATCCAGACATGGTTTCAAAAAAAGCATCTGTAAATCGGGGAATAGACTCTGTAATTAAATAAGGTAAGGTTCCTGATAAGGACATAATCAACCAACCCAGTGCTACCACAATATAACCATCTTTTTTCGACAATTCTTTGGTGTGATTTTTAGTAGCCACCATAGTAACAACACCTAACAATAACACCATCAAACCAGATAAAGCCATATCTACACTTACCCCGTCTTTACAAATAAAACTCACTAAAGCGGCAATAAGCATAAATCCGCCATTAAAGAGGAATAAAAGTCCAAAAAAGTGCCATATCATTTTGTAGTTTAACTTCATAAGACTAATTAAAAAGCGTTTCTACTTTAGATATGGTTTTTAATAGGCTACAAACAACAACGCGATCTCCCGATTGTATTTTAAAATCTCCTAGTGCAATAATACCTTCGCCATTTCTAATTACGCCTCCAATAATTGCAGATGCTGGAAAATCAACGTCTTTGATATACTTATTACAAATTTTAGATTTTGAATGAACAATAAACTCTAAAAGTTCGGCATTCATATTACTCAACTTAGTCATGGCCACCACATCTCCTTTTCGTATGTATCTAAAAATACTGTTAGCGGCCAAGAGTTTTTTATTTATCAATGAATCTATACCAATGGAGTGTGACAGTTTGAAATAATCCATATTTTCAACTAAAGCCATCGTTTTTTTAACCCCACATGATTTTGCCATTAAACAAGACATGATATTGGTTTCAGAGCTTTTAGTCACCGCAATAAAGGCGTCCATTTCTCTAATATTCTCTTCTTCTAATAATTCGGAATTACGACCATCACCATTAATTACCAAAACATTAGGAAGAGTCTCAGCCAAATCCACAGCTACTTTTCGATCTTCTTCAATAAGCTTGACATCAAATTTGGTGTCACATAGATCTTTAGCTGTTTTTGAACCGATATTACCCCCACCTAAAATCATGATATTTTTAATATCTCCAACGGATTTACCTGACAGCGTAATGAGCTCTTCATCACCGCCTTTGGAGGTCATAAAAATAACTTTATCGCCTTCAAGAAACGGCGTGTTACCTCTTGGGATGATGGTATATTGTGTGCCATAACGCTGAATGGCTATAGGTACGAAGTGTAACTCTGGAAAGACCTCAGCAGCTTCTTTAACCGTCTTGCCTACAAAAGCAGCATTTCTTGACAACTTTAAACTTAACATGGTTAATGCACCATCTTCAAACTCATAGCTGTCGTTAAAGGCATACTGCTCCAGTAATAACTGTATTTCAGACGAAGCCAAAAACTCAGGAGAAATCAGCTCATCAATACCAAATTTTGTAAAACCCAGTTCTGCTTGCTCGGTAATAAATTCTGAATTAGAAATTCTAGCTATCGTTTGCTTGGCACCTAACTGTTTCGCCAAAACACTTGCAGTAATATTAATAGTCTCCGAAGAGGTTACGCCAATAAATAAGTCCGAGGTATTAATGCGTGCTTCTTTAAGTGTAGCTATAGAAGTGGCATCGCCCTTGATTACTCTGATATCTAAATGGGTACTCGCGTAGGTAAGATTCTCTTTATCACAATCAATAAGAGTGATTTCCTGAGATTCGTAGGAGAGCAGTTTGGCTAGATGAAACCCAACTTCACCCGCTCCCGCAATAATTATCTTCATTTATATATAATTAAATGGTAGTACAAATATAGCACAAATTAAAATGTTTGCCCAAAGAAGCATAAATGATATCCACTTGTAAAAAAATGCACAAAAAATATTGGATATCTTATATTTGCAAAAAAAAAATTGCATGTCATCCAAAGTTAATCCATACAAAAACAGTACCCTTTCCAAAAAAGACCAGGTTACCAAAATGTTTGATACCATCTCTAAAGAATATGATGGTTTAAATAGGGTGATTTCCTTTGGGATAGATATCAAATGGCGCAAAAAAGTTGTAGCACTTGTTAAACAAAATACACCACAACGTGTATTGGATATTGCTACAGGTACTGGAGACCTTGCTATACAGCTTTCAGAAACCGGAGCCACAGAAATTATTGGATTAGACATCAGCAAAGGCATGCTAGAGGTAGGTCGTGAAAAAGTAGCGGCTAAACATCTTAACAACACCGTTTCCATGGTCGTTGGCGACTCTGAAGCGCTTCCTTTTAAAACCAGTAGTTTTGATGCCATAACCGTGGCTTTTGGCGTTCGTAATTTTGAAAATCTTGAAAAAGGGCTTTCAGAAATTCTCAGAACACTAAAACCTAAAGGTACTTTCGTGATTTTAGAAACCTCAGTGCCGAGCAAATTCCCATACAAACAAGGCTATAGTATCTACACCAAATACCTAATGCCTTTAATTGGTAAATTATTCTCTAAAGACAAACAAGCCTACAGTTACCTTTCAGAATCGGCGAATATTTTTCCTCACGGTGAAGCCCTAAACAATATTTTACGCAAAGTGGGGTTTATAGAGGTGACCCATTTACCACAAACCTTTGGATCAGCAACCATTTACAAAGCATCAAAAGCTTAATATGAGACACCTTTTAATCATCGCAACAGCTTTGCTACTGAGCGGTCAATGTTTTGCACAGTTATTTTCAAAAGAAAAGATTCTTAACAACGAAAACTTTGACAAACCTTGGATTTCTTGGGGCTTTTATCTGGGTATGAATAACTACGATTTTGAATTTGATTACGAAGCCGGTGTTGAAGACGATATTTTAGTGACCCCATCTGGCGGTTTCAATGTAGGGCTTTTATCCAACCTGCGTATTAACGATTACTTGGACTTAAGACTTGAGCCTGGATTAATTATTACCCAACGTGAATTGCAATACAACGAGAGTTTTTTTGATCCTAGTACACCTCCCCAACCCAAAGATCTGGTTAGAGATATCAAATCTACATACGTCCATTTTCCTTTGTTATTAAAAGTCTCTACTAAACGCCTTAATAATTTCAAGCCATTCATTATTGGAGGTTTGTCTACTGCTGTTAATTTATCTAGCAATGAAGACAATCCAAACGATAACAATTCTGGGGAATTCAGAACAAAAAAAATCATGTCTTTTTATGAGATGGGTTTTGGTATCGATTTTTATTTTGAGTGGTTTAAGTTTTCACCTTCTTTACGCGGAGTATTTGCCATCAACGATGAATTAATCAGAGATAACCAAGCAGATAGTCCCTGGACGGGTTCAATTTCACACATGAAAACCCGTGGGATCTTTCTCAATTTTACCTTTCAATAAACTACCGTTTAAACTCACTTAATAGAATAGCTGTGGCTGTTGCTACATTAAGACTTTCTGTAGATTTAAGGTCACCAAACCTAGGAATAGCTAATCGACTCGTTACTATTTTAGAAACAGTATCAGAAATACCATTGGCTTCATTTCCCATCACCAAAATTCCAGACTCAGGAAGCGCTAATTTATATATGTTGTCACCATCCATATAGGTGCCAAAAACAGCCAATTGAGTTTGTAATAAAAACTCTGGTAAATCCACATAATTAATATTCACTCGGGTTAAAGACCCCATGGTAGCCTGCACAACTTTAGTATTATAACAATCTACCGTTTGCTGACTACAAACCAATTCTTGAATACCAAACCAATCACACAGTCTTATTATGGTTCCCAAATTACCAGGATCATTAACAGCATCAAGCGCAACAATTAACTTTTCCTCATTGATTGGCTTAGGTTTTGGCATTTTAAAAATAGCGACCACTTTGTTTGGTGTTTTTAGGGTGCTTATTTTTTTTAAAGTGTCATCATTTATTACTATAACATCATTGGAGGAATCAAATATTAAGGGATCTGTAGTATAAAGACTATGAAGTAAAAAAGACGACTTTAGAAACTCTTGAACACCTTTCACCCCCTCAACAACAAATAATTCATGATTTTGACGGTATTTTTTTTTAGACAAGCTTTGTATTAATTTGAACTGGTTTCTAGATATCATTGAAATGTATTTACCTTTGTTATGAAATTATGCGACAAAGTAATATTTTTTGTCCTAATTTTACGTTATATAACCATTTCGAAATTGTTTTAGAACACTTTGCTAATCTCATTTACATTCTTAAAATCCTCGTGGCAACAGGTGCTTTGCACCCTTTTTTTATTGGGATTATTAACCTCTTGCAATGTGCTTAAACGGGTTGAAAATAATGAGGTCTTACTCGTAAAAAACAGTATTTATGTAGATTCTGTTAAAAACAATAACGAATATATCTACAAACTTCTGTATCAAAAACCAAACGAGAAAATTTTAGGAATCCCTGTTAGACTTCATATTTATAACAGTGCTCGTGAAAATTTAGACAGTGTTTTGAGTCAGAAATACAATAATCCCGACCACCCCAAAGACGGTCTTAAAAACTTATTATCCGTAAAACAATACAACAGTTATGTACTCTCAAAACAAAAACTCAACGCCTGGCTAAAACGGTCTGGAGAAAAACCTGTGGTCTTTCAAAATATAGAAGCTGAAAGATCATCCAAATTACTTCAAAAGTATTTTTACACCAAAGGCTGGTTTGATAATAAGGTTAATTATTCAGTCACTGAAAACAAACAAAAAGGAAGTGTTTCTTATTATGTAAATCGTGGTGAACCCTATATTTATGACAAGGTGCAGACCATTATCAGATCACCCGTCATTGACTCACTGTATAACCTCACCAAATCCAACGCCTATATCAAAAGTGGTACACAATACGATAAAATTGACATCCTTAAAGAACGCAGCAGAATCACTTCAGAGCTAAAAAACAAGGGCGTCTACCATTTTGAGGAACAATACGTCACTTTTGAATTTGATACCCTCGATCTTGATCACAAAGTCAATGCCGATATTTTAATCAAAAATAGATCTGTAAAAACCATGGATACCATATACAGTATCCCTTTTAAAACCTACACCATCAAAAATGTTAATGTTTACAGCGATTACGATTTCAAAGTGCCTAACAAACCTATTAAAGACCGTACTTCATTTAACGATATCAATTTTCTAAGCACCGATAAACTCAGGTATAAAACCAAAACGCTTTCCGATGCCATATTCATCAAGAAAAATCAACTTTATAAGGATAGTGACCGCGTCAATACGTACAAGTATTTATCTCAGTTAAATACGTTTAAATACCCCAATATTGTTTACGAAGAAACAGAAAACGACACCACCCTAACTGCTAATATTTTTCTTTCACCCAGAAAACGCTTTGATTATAATTTAGGTCTGGACGTAACACAGAGCAATATTCAAACTATTGGTCTTGCCTTTAATACCGGACTAAAAGCACGAAATGTTTTTAAAGGTGCCGAAACCCTTGAGTTTTCCTTAATCGGATCCATTGGCGCTTCAAAAGATGCTTCCAATACCAAAGACCAGTTTTTTGATATCACGGAATTTGGTGGAGATATCAAACTTACAATTCCTAGATTATTTTTCCCTTTTAATACAGAACGCATCATTCCAAAACGCATGACACCAGCCTCTAGGATAAGTCTCAGTGCCACCAGTCAGCTTAATATTGGTTTGGATAAACGGACATTAAACGGCATACTCAATTACCAATGGCGTCCCAAAGAACGTATCAATAATAGTTATGATTTTATAAACATGCAGTTTGTAAAAAATCTAAATATCGACAACTATTTTGGGGTTTATCAAAACTCCTATGACGAGCTTAATGACATTGCTCAATCTATAGACTATATTGAAGATGACGAAAGCCTGGGTTATCCAGATGGTGCCAATGCATTCATCAATAATGTATTAACTGGAAACACATCACTAACACCATCAGACCCAGATTATAAAGAAGTTAATAATATTAATGAACGCAAAGACCGCCTTACAGAAAACAACATCATAGTTTCATCCAGTTTCAGCTCAGTCATCAGAAAAGAAAATAATTTTAGTAATAACCTTACCCTATTCCGTTATAAAATTGAATTAGCAGGGAATGTTTTAGCTGCAGCGTCCAATTTATTTAATACCCCAAAAAACGATAATAATAATTATGAGATTTTTGAAATTGTATTCTCACAGTTTGCTAAAACCGAACTTGATTTTGTCAAGTATTGGGATTTAGGTTTTGGTAACACATTAGCCTGGCGCAGTTACGCAGGTATAGCCATTCCTTATGGGAACTCCAACAGTATTCCTTTTACAAAGAGTTTCTTCTCAGGTGGACCAAATGATAACCGTGCTTGGACAGCCTATAACCTAGGACCAGGAAGCACCAGATCACTGGACGAGTTTAACGAAGCCAACTTTAAGTTACATTTCAGCCTGGAGCACCGTTTTAATTTATTTGGCGATTTAAATGCCGCTTTATTTATAGATGCTGGAAACATTTGGAATGTTTTTGATAATGTTGATGATCCTAAAGCTGTCTTTAATGACTTTGATTCCTTAAAAGATATTGCCATTGGTAGTGGATTTGGTTTGCGTTACGATTTTGGCTTTTTTGTATTTAGAGGCGATATTGGGTTTAAAACCTATGAACCTTATTACCCTTTAAACGACCGCTGGTTTAAAAATTACAACTTTGGTAACGCCGTCTATAACATAGGGATTAACTATCCGTTTTAACCCTCAAAATCCTGTAATCAAAATACTTACAAATAGTTATCTTAGGTCATCATATTTTATTACTTTTGACAACTTAATTCTAACTCTAAAACTAATTTAGTATGGCTCATAATATCACTCCTGGTGTAGCCACAGGAAAAGAAGTTCAAGAAATTTTTAAGTTGGCCAAAGCCAAACAATTTGCATTACCAGCTGTTAATGTTATTGGTTCCAGTTCAATTAATGGTGTTCTAGAAACTGCTGCAGCATTAAATGCACCTGTCATTATTCAATTTTCAAACGGTGGTGCTGTTTTTAATGCAGGAAAAGGCCTGTCAAATGATAACCAACAAGCCGCTATTGCTGGATCTGTAGCTGGTGCTAAACATGTACACCAAATGGCAGAACTATACGGGGTGCCAGTAATACTTCACACGGACCACTGTGCAAAAAAATTATTGCCTTGGATTGATGGCCTTTTAGATGCCAGTGAAAAACACTTTGCAGAAACAGGGAAGCCTTTGTTCAGCTCACACATGATTGACTTATCAGAAGAGCCTTTAGAAGAAAATATTGCCATTTGTAAAAGCTACTTAGAGCGCATGAGTAAAATGGGAATGACCTTAGAAATTGAATTAGGAATTACTGGTGGTGAAGAAGATGGTGTAGATAATACCGATGTTGACGACTCTAAATTATACACCCAACCCGAAGAGGTAGCATATGCTTACGAAGAACTTATTAAAGTAAGTGATCAATTTACCGTAGCTGCAGCTTTTGGTAATGTGCATGGCGTTTATAAACCAGGTAACGTAAAATTAACGCCTAAAATTCTGAAAAACTCTCAAGAATTCATTTCAGAAAAATATAACATTCCTCAAAACAGCATTGATTTTGTATTCCATGGTGGATCTGGATCTACCATAGAAGAAATTAGAGAGGCTATTGGTTATGGGGTAATCAAAATGAATATTGATACCGATATGCAGTTTGCTTTCACGTCAGGTGCACGTGATTATATTATAGAAAAACAAGATTACCTTAAAACTCAGATAGGAAATCCAGAAGGGGCCGATGAGCCTAACAAAAAGTATTATGACCCAAGAGTTTGGGTAAGAAAATGTGAATTAACATTTGTAGAACGCTTAAAAAAAGCGTTTGAAGACCTAAATAATGTAAATACTTTATAAATTTACACCCTAATTTAAATACAATTTAGCTTCATGGCTTGGTTTAAAAGAAAGGCAAAAGGTATAACCACCTCAACAGAGGAAAAGAAAGACACCCCAAGAGGGTTGTGGTATAAATCACCTACTGGTAAAATTGTTGATACTGAAGAACTTGAAAAAAATTTCTATGTAAGTCCAGAAGACGGTTACCATGTAAGAATAGGTAGTAAAGAGTATTTCGAAATACTTTTTGATGATAACAAATTCAAAGAGTTAGACAAAGACTTAACCTCTAAGGATCCTTTAAAGTTTGTGGATACTAAAAAATACACAGACCGCATTAAGGCTGCAGAATCTAAAACAAAACTCAAAGACGCCATTCGTACTGCGGTTGGAAAATCTATGGGTAAAGATTTAGTAGTTGCCTGTATGGATTTCGGTTTTATTGGTGGATCTATGGGAAGTGTTGTTGGTGAAAAAATAGCTAGAGCTGCCAACTACAGTTTGAAGCATAAAATACCTTTCATGATCATTTCTAAATCAGGGGGTGCTCGAATGATGGAAGCTGCATTATCATTAATGCAATTGGCCAAAACCTCATCTAAATTAGCTCAGTTGGCTGAAGCTAAAATTCCTTACATCTCATTATGTACTGATCCTACTACTGGAGGAACTACTGCGTCTTTCGCCATGTTAGGCGATATCAATATTAGTGAGCCTGGAGCTTTAATTGGTTTTGCTGGTCCTCGTGTGGTAAGAGATACTACCGGTCAAGAATTACCTGAAGGATTTCAAACGGCCGAATTTGTTTTAGAACACGGTTTCTTAGATTTTATAACCGCAAGAAAAGCATTAAAACAAAAAGTAAATCAGTACATTGATTTAATAACCAACAGTCCTTTAAGGTCTTAGTATATTGCAAAATATATTTTTTAAAATATAAAAGCTCCCATATCGCATATGGGAGCTTTTGTTTTATGTATCTGGAACAAAAAAGTTAACGTTTCAATTTGATTGTTTTGGTAGTCCCATCTGCAAAAGTAAGTGTGGCCTCTCTATCGCAATTACTGTCGCCAAAATCAACTTCAAATGCGGCATCGCCTTTCACAACATCCATAGTACCGCTCACAAAAAATTTACAACGTGCAGCTTTTACCAATGGGGTTGTTACGGTCACAGATTTAGACCAGCCATCAGAAGCTACAAGCTCCCAATTCCCGCTTAACGTATATTTAGCTTTGTGTTTAGGTGCATCGGGGTCAAAATAAAACGTTTTAACCTTAGTGCCATTTTTGGTTACTGTCGTACCATCTTCCAAAACTAGAGCCAAATTAATAGACTTAGTAGATTGGGGATTTTCATCGGCATTAGATTTGGATCTTAAAATGGTTGTTGTCCCGTTAATGGTTTTCCCATTAAAAGTAAAATCAGTAAATGTTTTTGTAATTGTTTTTTGATGCAGATCTGGATCACGCTCAAAAGTAAATGTAATCACACCACTTAATGTGTCTTCATCAAAAGTACAGGCCTCTCCAAAATCTATAGTAACTGTTTTATAATTATTTGTTATCTCGGATGTCACAACAGCACAATCTGGTAATTCGCGTTTCTTATTTTTAGAACGATCAGAAGCCGCTTTATCCATTTCAATAATCATATCAAAATACATATCCGTATCCTCTACAACCAAATCCGCCGCAATAATATTTTCCATCTGAGCACTTTGTTGCTCATCTGTAATAGCATCAGTGGAGGCTTTATCACTATCACAGGACCAAGCTATTGTTAGTATGAAAGCAAATATTAGCGGTCTTAAATAAACAATTGATTTCATAGGCTAATAAATTAAAGTTATACCCTTAAGACTATAAGATACAAAAAAGGTTTAAAAGTGTTGGATTTAAATATTTTAACTATATTTGCCGCTCGAAAGAAAAGCTTTCGTTATACATAATAATCATTTAAATAATATTGGAATGTATTTATCTAAAAAAGTTAAAGAAGACATCTTTAAAAAACACGGTAGCAGCAAAACAGATACCGGTTCATCTGAAGGACAAATTGCGTTATTCACTTACAGAATTAACCACTTAACAGATCACTTAAAAAACAATCGTAAAGATTTTAATACAGAGCGTTCGTTAGTAAAATTAGTAGGTAAGCGTCGTGCCTTATTAGATTACCTTAAGAAGAAAGATATTGTAAGATATCGTGCTATCGTTAAGAAATTAGGATTAAGAAAATAAAAAGAGAGGCGTTCGCGCCTCTTTTTTCATTAAAAAAGTCTACATTTAGACAAGATAAAAAGCGGAAATACAGTTTTTCATTGGTGCCAACAACAACTTCAACAACACAACTACCAATGTTTAATTAGAAAAAATATTATGATTCCAAAAACATTCAGGGAGGTCATAGACCTCGGCGATGGCAGAGAAATCTCCATCGAAACAGGCAAGTTAGCTAAGCAGGCTCATGGTTCTGTTGTTGTACAAATGGGAAATGCTATGTTGCTGTGTACCGTAGTTTCTAACTACGATGCTTCAGACGTAGATTTCTTACCACTAACTTTAGACTACCGCGAAAAATTTGCGGCTGCCGGACGTTACCCCGGAGGATTCTTTAAAAGAGAAGCCCGTCCAAGTAACGAGGAGATATTAGTCATGCGTCTTGTAGATCGTGTACTACGTCCTTTATTCCCGAAAGATTATCATGCAGAGACTCAGGTCATGATTCAACTCATGTCACATGATGAGAATGTCATGCCCGACGCTTTGGCCGGTCTAGCGGCTTCTGCTGCTATCCAATTAAGTGATATTCCTTTTGAAACGCCAATTTCAGAAGTACGTGTAGCTCGTGTTAATGGCGAGTTTATCATCAACCCTAGTCGTGACGTATTGGCTGAAGCCGATATCGATATGATGGTTGGTGCTTCTGCAGATTCTGTGATGATGGTAGAAGGCGAGATGGATGAGTGCAGCGAAGAAGAAATGGCAGACGCTATCAAATTTGCACACGAAGCCATTAAAGTACAGTGTGCGGCACAGGTTAAATTGGCAGAAGCTTTTGGTAAAAAAGAAACACGCGAGTACGAACCTGAAATAACAGATGCCGATTTAGAAGCTAAAATTCATGACGCAGCTTATCAAAAATGCTATGATATCGCTAAAAAAGGCTCTTCCAAGAAAGAACGCGGTATGGCGTTTAGTGAAGTGAAAGAAGAAGTTAAAGCCTTATTCACAGAAGAAGAATTAGAAGCCCATGGTAAGCTCGTTTCTAAATACTTTAGTAAAGCACAAAAAGAAGCGGTTAGAGACTTAACCCTTAACGAGGGTCTACGTTTAGACGGTCGTCAGACTACAGAAATCAGACCTATATGGTGTGAGGTAGATTACTTGCCTTCCACACACGGGTCGTCAATTTTTACCAGAGGGGAAACGCAAGCCTTAGCTACCGTAACGCTTGGAACTTCAAGGGAAGCTAACGTTATTGATTTACCAACCCATCAAGGTGAAGAAACTTTTTACTTACACTATAATTTCCCACCATTTTCTACAGGAGAAGCGCGTCCGTTAAGAGGGACGTCGCGTCGTGAGGTAGGTCATGGTAACCTGGCACAACGTGCCCTCAAAGGCATGATTCCAGAAGATTGTCCGTATACCGTTCGTGTGGTAAGTGAAGTCCTAGAAAGTAACGGATCGTCCTCTATGGCAACCGTGTGTTCTGGTACTATGGCGCTTATGGATGCTGGGGTACAACTTAAAAAACCGGTTTCTGGTATTGCTATGGGGTTAATCTCAGATGGTGAGCGTTATGCGGTATTAAGTGATATCCTTGGTGATGAAGATCACTTGGGTGATATGGACTTTAAAGTTACTGGTACTGAAGATGGTATTACGGCTTGTCAAATGGATATCAAAATCAAAGGCTTGTCATATGAAATTCTAGTGAATGCTTTAAAGCAAGCACGTGAAGGACGTTTACATATTTTAAAGCATTTAACAGATACTATTGCTGCACCTAATGCCGATGTGAAATCACATGCACCTAAGATGGTTACCAGAACCATTCCTAACGAATTCATTGGGGCCTTAATTGGACCAGGTGGTAAGAACATTCAAGAACTTCAGAAAACCACAGGGACTACCATTGTTATCAATGAAGACCCTGTAACCGAAGAAGGTATTGTAGAAATTTTAGGGACTGGTGCCGAAGGCATAGAAGCGGTATTAGCAAGTATAGAGTCTTTGTTATTCAAACCAGAAAAAGGCGAGACTTACGAAGTAAAAGTCATTAAAATGCTCGATTTTGGTGCGGTTGTAGAATATACGGCGGCTCCAGGAAACGAAGTGTTGTTACACGTGAGTGAACTGGCTTGGGAACGAACAGAAAATGTGAGCGATGTGGTGAACATGGGCGATGTTTTCGAAGTGAAATACTTTGGTACCGATCCACGTACACGCAAAGAGAAAGTATCGCGTAAAGCTTTACTACCAAAACCAGAAGGTTATAAAGAACGCCCGCCAAGAGAAGGAGGACGAGATAACCGTGGACGTGATAACAGAGGGCGTGATAATCGCAACCGTGATAACAGAGGTCGTGATAACCGCAACCGCGACAATCGTAACCGTGATCACGATAATGATAACAAACCTGAAGCACCTAAAGAAGATTAATTTTAGTGTGCTGAATTGTATAGAAGCCTGTTCCAATGAACAGGCTTTTTTGTTTAAATTATGACAAAAAAAACTAATTTAAACATGTAGATAGAAGCAATACCGGCCTCTGCGAGTGAACGTTAAGCAAAACCATTAAAATGGCATTGGGAAAAAGGCTGTCTGAGCAATAGCGAGTTCCTTTTTCGTAGGCATTTTAGCTAGTTTTGTAGAGAACGAGAAGCAGCCGTGATTTTTTTGGATACTTTTTTCATCTAGGAAAAAAGTATTAAAACCATTAATCAAGAATTAGTAAAAAAGCTGATTTAATGACATAAAGACAAATGTAAACGTCAAAAAGAATCAAAATTAAAGCACTTTTTTATCTGATAAAACAGTACTAAAACCAACCACTTATCAATTAATTTTAAACTTTTTTAAAAAAAGGTTCACATTTCTGTAACCTTTTAATAAAAATACCGTATAATTATTCACATTCACTTAACAAGAACATTCTTACATGAGACAACTTAAAATTACGAAGCAGGTTACCAATAGAGAAACCGCTTCCCTAGACAAGTATTTACAAGAAATAGGAAAAGTTGACTTAATCACAGCAGACGAAGAGGTAGAATTGGCACAGCGCATCAAAGCGGGAGACCAGATTGCTTTGGAGAAATTGACCAAAGCCAACTTACGTTTTGTGGTATCGGTGGCTAAACAATATCAAAATCAAGGCTTAACCCTTCCCGATTTAATTAATGAGGGTAATTTAGGGTTAATTAAAGCCGCACAACGTTTTGATGAGACCCGTGGTTTTAAATTCATCTCTTATGCGGTTTGGTGGATCAGACAGTCTATCCTTCAGGCTTTGGCGGAGCAATCGCGTATTGTACGTTTACCATTAAATAAGATTGGTTCTATTAACAAGATTAACAAAACTTTTGCCTTCCTTGAGCAAAGTCATGAACGTCCACCTAGTGCTGAAGAGATTGCTAAGGAGCTGGACATGACAATTAGTGATGTTAAAGAGTCTATGAAAAACTCAGGACGTCACGTCTCTATGGATGCCCCATTAGTAGAAGGTGAAGACTCTAACTTGTATGATGTATTACGTTCTGGTGAATCACCAAACCCCGATAAAGATTTATTACACGAATCGCTGCGTACAGAAATTGAGCGTGCTTTGGAAACTTTAACACCTCGTGAGGCTGATGTGATTCGTTTGTATTTTGGTTTAGGGAACCAGCACCCCATGACTCTAGAAGAAATTGGTGAGACTTTCGATCTTACCCGTGAGCGTGTAAGACAAATTAAAGAAAAAGCAATAAGACGTTTAAAACACACGTCGCGCAGTAAAATATTAAAAACGTATTTAGGCTAGTCCTAATAACAGTAACAAACAGTTACATAACTGTTCGTTTTTTGATTGATGAAAGAACCCTCGGCTGATTACCGGGGGTTCAATTTTTTAATTACTTTTACTGCAGTAAACGAGATCACCATATTATGAACACACCGCTTATAGCTCCTTCGGTTTTAGCAGCAGACTTTGCCAACCTACAACGCGATATCGAACTCATTAATAATTCTGAAGCCGATTGGTTCCATATTGATGTTATGGATGGTGTCTTTGTTCCCAATATCTCGTTTGGCATGCCTGTACTCAAAGCCATTGCACAACATGCTAAAAAACCTTTAGATGTACATCTTATGATTGTGGATCCAGATCGTTACATTGGGACCTTTGCCGATTTAGGCGCTGATGTATTAACCGTTCATGTGGAGGCTTGCACGCATTTACATCGCTCTCTACAAGCTATCAAAGCAGCGGGTATGAAAGCTGGAGTGGCTTTAAATCCTCATACCAACATTAATGTGTTGGAGGACACCATTAAAGAGATCGATTTGGTCTGTCTTATGAGTGTTAATCCAGGTTTTGGCGGCCAATCGTTTATAGAAAATACCTATCATAAAGTCATTGCCCTAAAGCAACTCATCAACGATAAAGGGGCACATACACAAATAGAAATTGACGGTGGTGTGACCTCAAAAAATGCGGCACAATTGGTTAACGCAGGTGCCGATGTTTTAGTAGCCGGTAGTTTTGTGTTTGGTAGCGCAGATCCTGTTCAAACGGTAGCCAATTTAAAGGCACTTTTTTAAATCCCCCTAATTATTGCTTTTGTAATTGGGTCTCAAAGTAGGCTATGGTTTTTAGTAAGCCTTCCTTTAGTTGTGTTTGCGGTTCCCAACCATGTAATTGGGCTTTCGCCAAACTTATATCGGGCTGGCGTTGTAAAGGATCATCTTGTGGCAGCGGTTCGTAGGTGAGTTTAGAAGCCGAACCTGTTAAGTCTAAAATGGTTTCTGCCAAAGCTTTCATTGTAAATTCGTTGGGATTCCCCAGATTTACCGGACCTAAAAAACCCTTTGGAGTTTGCATCATTCTCACCATGCCTTCCACTAAGTCGTCCACATATTGGAAAGATCTTGTCTGAAGGCCATCACCATAAAGCGTTATGGGTTCCCCTTTTAAAGCTTGTACTATAAAATTAGAAACTACCCTACCATCATTCAAATTCATGTTGGGGCCATAGGTGTTAAAAATCCGCACAATTTTAATCTGTACCCCATTTTGATTATGGTAATCCATAAACAAGGTCTCCGCACAGCGCTTCCCTTCATCATAACAGGATCGGGACCCAATGGGATTCACATTACCCCAGTAGCTCTCCGGTTGGGGATGCACCTGTGGGTCGCCATAGACTTCAGAGGTAGAGGCTTGTAAAATTTTAGCTTTTACCCGTTTGGCTAAACCCAGCATATTTATAGCACCCATTACTGAGGTTTTCGTGGTTTTAATTGGGTTGTACTGGTAGTGAACTGGTGAAGCTGGACAAGCCAAATTATAGATTTCATCCACCTCTACCACATACGGGTTAATCACATCGTGGCGTACCAGTTCAAAATAATCGTGATCCAGTAAATTGGTGATATTGCGCTTGTGTCCTGTAAAATAATTGTCAAGTGCTATAACTTCATGACCATCAGCTAGTAAGCGTTCGCAAAGATGAGATCCAATAAAACCGGCACCACCGGTAACTAAAATGCGTTTCATGGCGGAAATTTATAACAAAATCTTCAATAAAATTAAATCGAAACTACTATTTTTGCCGCACCTGCTTAATATTACATATACCAAAAACCAATAACCATGTTTTTTAATTTTAGACGCAAGCCCCCACTATCTGCGCTAATCCCTCAAGGCTACATCGATATGCATTGTCATGTCCTGCCAGGTATTGATGACGGTGCCAAAAATCTTAACGAAAGCCTTGGTGTTTTAGAAGGCATGAAAGCTTTAGGATTCGAAGGCGTTATCGCTACCCCACATACCATGGGTGGTGTTTGGCCTAACACCCCGCAAAGCATTGAAAGCAGTTTTAATCAAGTCAATACCGCTAACAATAAAGCCATACATGATTTAAGATATTCCAGTGAATATTTAATTGACGACGATTTTGTAAACCTTATGGAGCAAGGGCAACTCATCCCATTAAAAGACGACCTTATACTGATAGAATTATCCTATTTCCAACCCCCGCCCAATTTGTTTGAAGTCCTTTTTGAACTTACTAACAAAGGCTACCAACCTGTGTTAGCTCACCCAGAGCGTTACCGTTTTTATTTTGATAGTACCAAAACCTTTTATAAGCTCAAAAGCGTAGGCTGTTTATTTCAACTCAACCTTATGAGTTTGGTTGGTCACTATGGCGACGACGTCGCGGCCATGGCCGATAAGCTTTTAAAACTGGAGCTGTATGATTTTAGTGGCTCAGACATTCATGGCACCCGTCATTTTGAGATTTTCAATAAACCCGTTACTGTTAAAAATCATAAAGGCATTCCTGAACTTCTAGAAAAGAATCAGTTTTTTAAGTTATAGTTCACGAAATACCTACTGATTTTAATCTGGAGATTGAAGTTAAAACCCGACATAGGTGAAGGGATTAGAATTTTTTTAATCTTTAATCAAATTTTTTAATGTAGCTTTTTTGAAGGCCCAAAAAACCAACCAAATTATGCCTTTTAATCCTTTCCTTTTTCCATTGAAAAAAAAAAGGAAACCAAAAATTCTAGGCCTGCACCTCCATAGCTAAAATACACGCACTTTTGGTTAAAGTTTAAGAACTCGCTGCGCTCAAACACCTCAAACTTCTTAACACCAAAACCACGCTATTTCTTAACGCTATCTCGCTGAGGGCCGCTCTTTACTTCTGTTTTTTATGAAATACGTACTGAATTTAAGCTATAATCAGAAGCCAGAACCGACCTAGTGTGGAGGAGCGACTAGTAAACCATTAAAAAAGGGTGCTAGTAAAGGCTGTCTGAGCGTAGCGAGTTCCTTTACGATCACTTTTTTAAATAGTTTTCTAGCGACGGAACCGTAGTCGTGATTTTTTTGGATACTTTTTTCATCTAGGAAAAAAGTATTAAAACCATTTAACAAGAATTAGTAGAAATATGATTAAATGAATTAAGTCTAATTGAAAAAATCACACAGTAAAAAATTCAGTATCACTTTTTCATCTAGGAAAAAAGTAATAAAACCATTTAACAAGAATTAATAAAAAAGCTGATTTAATGCATTCAAACTGATTGAAATAATTACAAAATAAATAAAACTAGAACCACTTTTTCATCTAGGAAAAAAGTATTGGACCAAAATTATTTAAATACATCAAAAAGTTGATTTAATGTCCTAAAGTAGCTTTGAAAACAAAAAAAGGTCTTGATTGAAATCAAGACCTTTGAAATTATATATTATTAAGACTTACTTTGTTAAATCCGACTGCTCTGCTTTCACTTTATTATAAACCGCTTTCACTCTACTGCTCTCGTTTAGTGGTAACATCAATGTGGCATCACTGGTTTGTACAATAATGGTATTTTTTAAACCGGAGGCAAAAACTGGTTGATCTGCAATGGCGTACACCTGCTCACAACCATCCACCACTTGAACAATATGTTGCTCAGGATGTTCTAAACCATAAGTCACTAAAGCATCAAAAGAACCCAAATCGGTCCAGTGAAACTCCGAAGGTACTACCTTCACTTTATCAGACTGTTCCATAACTGCATAATCAATGCTGTCTGCAGGAATGGCTTGCATTAACTCCAAAGGAATTTCACTATCTGCTGTTGCTTCAAAAGCGGTGTTACAAGCCGCCAGCGTCTGCGGATGGTGTTTCTCTAACTCTGCTAAAAAAGCCGAAGCTTTAAAACAAAACATGCCCGAATTCCAGTAATAATTCCCCGCTTCTAAAAACGATTTAGCCGTTTCCAAATCCGGTTTTTCAGTAAAACGGGTTACATTCTCACCATCAGCTTGTATGTAACCAAAACCCGTATCGGGATGCTTAGGCTGAATGCCAAAGGTTACCAAATTACCAGCTTCAGCTAAAGTCGCAGCGCGCTCCAAGGCGTTTTTATATAACTCATCCGCCACAATCATTTGGTCTGATGGGGTAATGAATAAAATGGTATCCGGTTGGGATGCCAAACACGCCAAGGCAATTGCTGGAGCCGTATTGCGTCCTATTGGCTCAATTAAGGTTTGGGCAATGGTGGTTTCTAATTCCGCAGCTTGGGTATTGGCCATAACGGCCTGCTGCGCATTAGTCACCAAAATAAAATCTTGGGCAAAAGCCGCATTACGCTGTATGGTATGTTGAAATAAGGAACGGTTTTCAAACAATTGTAAAAACTGTTTTGGACGACTGTGACGTGATAAAGGCCACAAACGGGTCCCTGAGCCACCACTTAGAATAACATTGGTAATTTGCATGTATTAGGTATTGGGGTTTAAATTTTTATAGTACCAGGCGATGGCTGCCTGTAAACCTTCTTTTATATTATGGGTTGGGTTGTAACTCAATAATTGTTTGGCTTTATCAACTGAGGCTAGCGAATGGGGTATATCCCCCAAACGGTTAGGGCCATGAATAATTTCAACATCTGCAATGGCCGGGTCAAAATCGGAGAGCATACTTTTTAAGTAAGTGACCAATTCCAATAAGGTGGTGCGATCCCCCACAGCCGTATTATAGACTTCATTTAAAGCGGCTTTATGGTCCGTAAGTAGCGCCAATACATTCATCTGTATCACATTATCAATATAGGTAAAGTCTCTGGAGTAGCTGCCATCACCGTTAATCACTGGCGACTCGTACTTTAATAATAAACCAATAAACTTCGGAATGACTGCAGCATAGGCTCCATTAGGATCCTGGCGGCGGCCAAACACGTTAAAGTAGCGCAAACCAATAGTGTCTAGTCCATAAGTCCGTTTAAAATTATCGGCATACAATTCATTCACATACTTGGTAATGGCATAAGGCGACAAGGGTTTACCAATCACTTCCTCCACCTTGGGTAAGCTTTCAGAATCGCCATAAGTAGAACTACTCGCGGCATAAATAAAACGCTGCACCCCTTGATCGCGACAAGCTACTAACATATTTAAAAACCCATTCACGTTCACCGCATTAGAGGTAATAGGATCTTTTATAGAACGTGGCACCGAACCTAAAGCGGCCTGATGCAACACCATATCTA
>ERZ802830.1032-NODE-1032-length-27300-cov-6.14127_pt1 | contig 27300 bp, 21 predicted proteins | sample MGYA00345654_ERZ802830 | MGnify/ENA primary metagenome ERZ802830 (study PRJEB30503, sample SAMEA104212375) | marine metagenome | biome: Westerlies Biome; feature: [SRF] surface water layer (ENVO:00010504) within the epipelagic zone...; material: water...
CAGACATTTTGGCCCAATCTTGACCACGCAATACACTTTAAGCCGCAGTGTCCTCAGCCTAACAGCTCAAGCAGGCCCCTTGAGTGCTGAAGACACGCAAAGAGCCGCGCTTGAAATTTATGATGGAAACCAGAGTCAATGGCGTCCGATTGCTTACAGCGAATTACAGCCGATGAGCTACACATTCCCTTTTCGAATCGAAGATTGGGATGATACGCGAGACACACCTTATCGAATTGTATATGACCTAAAGACATCCACGACAGGTTCAGAGCGGACTTTCTTTGAGGGCACTATTCGAAAAAACCCAACGGAAAAAGAAGAACTTGTAGTAAGTGCATTCACAGGACACAAGATTTTCACGGGAGGATTGAAGTGGAATCACCACGGAGTGTGGTTTCCACACAATGATATCCTTGATGCAGTACAACATCATGACCCTGATTTTCTATTTTTCTCTGGAGATCAAATTTATGAAGGCGACATGACACCCGCCGTTTACGAGCCGTTGAACAAGGCCATGCTGGATTACCTCTATAAATGGTATCGATGGTGCTGGGCCTTTAAAGATCTTACGCGCAATCGCCCCACAGTCACCATTCCAGATGATCATGATGTCTATCACGGCAACATCTGGGGCGCTGGCGGAAAAGCGACATCGGCAACGGGAAGCAATAATGACCGGCAGAACAGTGGCGGATATCGAATGCCTGCCAGTTTTGTCAATAGTGTTCACCGCACTCAGGTTTCTCACCTGCCACCGCGTGCCGACAAGGCAAGCATCCTTCAAGGAATCTCTACTTATCATGGTCGAGTCGAATACGGAGGCGTCAGCTTTGCAGTCATCGCAGATCGCATGTTCAAATCATCACCCACGCTTGCACTACCCGAAGCACAATTCGACAATGGATGGGCGCAGAACCCGACATTCAATCCGGCCACTCAAGGTGATGTGACAGGGGCTACTTTATTGGGTAAACGTCAACTGGATTTCCTCAATTACTGGGCAACGGATTGGTCGGATCAAGCGTGGATGAAGGTGGTGCTTTCGCAAACGCTTTTTGCAAACGTTGCGACATTACCGGGCGGTGCCAATTCGGACGCCATTGTTCCAAGTCTGCGTTACTTCGGTCCTGATGAATATCCTGAAAACGATCATCCAGTTGCAGACGGTGATTCCAATGGCTGGCCACAAACCGGCCGTAATCTCGCTTTGAAAGCAATGCGTAAAGGATTCGCGTTCCATATCGCGGGGGATCAACATTTGGGATCAACCATTCAATACGGCGTCGATCAATGGGGAGATGCCGGTTACGCACTTTGTGTTCCCTCTGTTGCCAACACCTGGCCACGTCGTTGGTATCCGAAGGAACCGGGAAAAAACGTAAAACCCGGAGCCCCAAAATATACGGGAGATTTTCTGGATGGCTGGGGTAATCGTGTTTCAGTGGAAGCCGTTTCAAACCCCATGATCTCAGGAAGAAAACCTGCAGACCTTTATGACCGTGCACCTGGTTATGGCATTGCAAAATTCAATAAATCAAACCGGAAGATCAAAATTGAATGCTGGCCACGATGGGAAGATCCTTCACAACCAGATGCTAAACAATATCCAGGCTGGCCCATCGAAATCACGCAAAAAGACAACTATGGCAGGAAGGCGGTTGCCTGGCTCCCAACCTTAGTTGTGGAAGGTCTGATCTCGCCCATCGTGCAAGTATGGGATACTTTGACCGAGGAATGCATTTATGCTCTCCGGATGGAGGGGCAAGTCTTTCGTCCCAAAGTTTTTGCCACCGGTACTTACACGGTCATGATTGGTGAACCCGGCACCACGAACATGAGGACCCTTCAAGGGCTGGTAGCTGATAGAGCTCAGTCATCTTTGAGAAGAATCATTTTTGAAAGATCAGATTAGACTCCTTGATTGCATTCTTCAATTAACCGGTAGTACGCTGGCCACTGGCAATGGCATTGACAACGACGAGGAGTTCGGTCAGGTCCTTATCCTGACCGCCTTGTCGCCATTGACGCAGCAGCCTTATTTGGTGTTTGTGCAACAAAGTCAGGTCCTGATCTCTCGCATGGAGGGTTCTGTAGAACCGGGGTCTTCTTTCTTCAAGTGGCCCCGGAAGGATCTGATCAAGCAACAATCGAGTTCTGTCATGTTCCTCGAGGATGTTGGTCAGGAAACGAACTTTTATCTTAGAGTCATTAACCAGCGAAGCGTAGGAAGTCATGATTTCTGCGTCAGCACTTTCGAGACTCGATTCTACGTTATAGAATAGATAACGAAGGAACGGTAGGGTCGATACCCCCTCCCGCAATTGATTCAAAGATTTCTCATCCTTTTCAATCAATTGGTGCAAAGCTGTCCCTACGCCGTACCAACCAGGAAGATAAAAACGGGCCTGATTCCAACTGAACACCCAGGGAATGGCGCGCATATCTTTCACTCCGCGTAATCCAGAACGAGACGCAGGCCTGGAACCAATCCGACTATTTTGCAACACATCTACAGGTGTGGCTTCTGAGAAGAATGTTTCAAACCCATCCGATTGGACCAATGTTTGATAGGCCGATTGACTATTATTCGCAAGCTGATCAAGCAAGAAGCACCAGTCCTCGTCTATCCCCAGATCTTTACCTTGTGCTTGGGCGGAAAAACATCCGGCAAACCATTGTTCAAGGTTATTGGAAGCGGTCAGGACATTACTGTATTTCTGCGCGATGGTCTCGCCTTGCTCTGTCAACCGAATGCCTGATTTCAAACTCCCTAAAGGCAACGCCTCAAGAAAACGATGTGTGGGACCAGCCCCACGACTCAGGGTGCCGCCTCTACCGTGGAAGAACTGCATGTTAATCCCCAGACTTTCGCCCAATTGCATGAGATTGGATTGAGCTTTACGAACATTCCAAAGGCTTGATAATATACCACCGTCCTTATTGCTATCGCTGTAACCCAGCATAATGGGCTGAAAAGCGTCTTCACAATTGACAGTCTCAGGATACTCAAAGGTTCCATCCAGTTGAATATCTTGATCGAAACGGGAGGCCCAAATCGGGATACTTGTTTGAGTAATCGAATGACTCAAAAAACCACGCATAATGGTCTCGCTGTTTTTAAGGTCATTCAAAGTTTCAAACAAAGGCACGACCGGCAACGGGCACACAATACCTTTGGTAGTTTCCATAAGAATGCCCGCCTCACGACAAAGAACATACACAATCAAAAGATCTGAGACATGCCGTGTCATACTGACAATCAGATACCCAATTCCTGCTCGGCCGTGATCTCGCAAATGTGAGGCGAGTGTTCGAAGGGCGTCAATGGTTGCAGATGCTTCCTGAGGAAGAGAACTATTCTGAGAAGTAAACGGTCGTAACGATTCCAGCTCTTTACTGAGAAAAGCAACTTTAGCCTCCTCACTCATTTCAAGAAATGTATCTGCTTCAGGCAAGCTGGCCGCACTTAATAACTGAACGAATGCCTTCTCGTGATACTCCGAGTTTTGGCGCACGTCCAAACGAGCCAGATGAAAACCGAAAACTTCAACCTTCCTGCGCACGGGTGCCAACTCATTGCGAATGAGCCGTTCGGCTTTCACCGCCCTGAGGGACTCCTCAAGTATATCCAAATCAGAAAGCAATTCGTTGGGAAAAAGATAATGCTCTTTTTCTGATTTCCCGTCTTCAGGTAAGCATTGGGTCATGTGCCAGACAAACTCTCTCCAGGGTTCCTCCGCCATCCGGTGCGTGATCGCTGTAGAATTTCCATGTAGAGTCCTGAATGCTTTTAAGCGCTCTTCCAAGGTCAAAGATACTTTTTGAGCTAATCGTGAAAGAGGAAGACGGGAGCCCAAACGCTCAAGCGATTCACGCAATAAATCCAAGGCACCAGCTCGCTGTGAACTCAAAGTGTATTTAGTGATCTCAGGGGTTACAAATGGATGACCATCTCGATCTCCCCCAACCCACATTCCAAATTTCAATTCTGGAAGCAAACGATTCCGAAGGATCACATCGCGGCCGATCCCATTCTCTTCCATCGTTTGAAGGATCCTCTGGTCATGAAGTCGCAAGGCTTCCGGAAGTTTTTTCTTAAGGTAATATTGAATGTTTTTTCGTTCTGAAGCCAGATCGGGCTTTTGCAGGGGAATTTCCCCGGTTCTCCATAGGCGCTCAAGAATGTCTTTGATATCATCCAGGATCAGAGCACGCTCCGATTCTGTATAAACACTGTTCTCCATCTGGAACAAACAGACATACAACTCCCTATGTTGATCAAGAATACTCGCTTTCTTGGATTCAGTAGGATGCGCAGTAAAAACGATATCGACCTGTAAGTCAGACAATGCCTTAAGAAATGAATCCACATCCTTGGATATGGATGAAGATTCAAGGCTGTGTGCCCAAGATCCAGAAATGGCTTTTTCGCCCAGAGTGGATTGACGCAACCTGTTGATTTGATTGGCAGCATTTTCCTCAACCAGATTCAGCAATTGAAACAAGATAGACAATAACTGAACCGATTGCTGATTAAGGTCAGCGTGGGTATTTGACTGCGTTTTATCGACTAAGGGGCGTAATTCACACAAACCTATTTCGGATAAAACTTGATCGAGACAACGTCGAAGCATGGCCTCGTCTCGGTCAATTTTTTCAAAACCCTGCGCGTACAAGGGATCTTTTGCTGGCGCCTTCTTATTTGTTTTCATTTGTTTTATGAATTTAGTTCGAAGAATTTAAATTCGCAATTCAGTGTTCGATAATCTCATGTCAACTCAAGCAGTAATCAAAAATTTCTAAAGCACAAACCGATGCCGTCATGGCTTTTCTCACGCAACACAAACATGATCACTTGCATTCCTCGGCCCCAAACTAGGTCTTGAGAAAGTATCTCGTGCATTCGGTATCAGTAAGTGAGCTGTGCTAAGAATCGTTCATGGACTTGTTGAGACATGCATTAAGAATCATCAGAAAAATGGACATCAAAAACGTTGTCCTATGAATTAACGATTCGGACTGAGGTATCCATTCCAACGATGCAGAGCGATTGCGAAAGCCTCTGAATCTATTAATTGAATCACCAGGTCAAGGCGATGGCCCTAAGGGCAGATCACGGACCGGAACGGCCAAGGATCAAATCCGGTAAAAAGGTGGTAAGAAAAGGGATATAGGTAATTAAAAGGACACTGATCGCCAATACGATAAGCATCGGTAGGGATGCCTTGGCAACCTCCATCACAGGTCGCTTGAAGCGGTAAGCTGACAAGAACAAATTCAAACCAACAGGCGGAGTGAGATAACCCAGCTCAAGGTTTGCCAGAAAGATGATGCCAAGATGGATAGGATCAATACCAAATGCCGCCCCCAGGGGGAGCAGCAATGGAACGACTACCACAATGGCTGAGTATATATCCATCAGGCAGCCCACGAGCAGCAGAAAGCAATTTAAGGCAAGCAAGAAAACATACTTGGATTCAATATTGGCAGTCCCCCATTCAATCGCCAGATCTGGTATCATGGCAAATACTAGAAAGTCCTTGGTGAAACTCATGGCAACTCCAAGAATAAGCAGGACACCACCAACCAGCAGTCCGCACTCTGTCATGACGCGGGGGAGATCCTTGAAAGGACGTAATTCTCGATGGATAACAAGTTCAACAAACAAGGCATAGAGAGCGGTCAATGCTGCGGCTGCAACAGGAGTGCTGAAAACACCGCTGAACAAGGCAGTGATAGCCACCACAGGAATCATCAATTCCCATTTTGCTTCCCAAACCGCAGACCTTGATTCCACCCAATCGAATTTTTTTCCAGCAACGGCTTCTTTCGAAACGAGTCTGCGACTGTAGATCGTCATCATGCCGACCATTAGGATGCCGGGAATCAATCCACCCAGAAACATATGTTCAAGGCTTATGCCCGTTTGGACATTAGCATTGGCGACAATGAAATAAAGAATGATGGGCAAGGAAGGAGGAAAAAGAATCCCTAGAGCACCCGCACCTGTGATAAGTCCAAGTGAGGGTTTGTCACCATACTTTGCAGAGGTCAACACGGGCATTAACAATGGCCCCAAAGCCAGAATGGTCACACCGGAGCCTCCGGTGAAGGCCGTAAAAAACGCGCAGACAAAAATGGTAACAATGGCCGGCCCTGCTCTGAATTGCCCAACGAAGGACTGAAACACCCGAACCAAACGCTGAGATGCCTTGCTTTCAGCCATGAAGTAACCAGCAAGTGTGAATAGGGGGATCGTTGGTATGAGTGCTTCTGTGGACATGGAGTAATGACTGGTAGCCACTCCAGCTATGGGAAAATCCTCCCGCCACAGATATAACAAGGTCGCCCCGCCCAGAACTGAAAAAATAGGAGCTCCCAGTAACATGGCTGCGATCAGCATGATCACTCCTGGAAGCAATATTCGATCGACAGGTATCCACCCTTCCCAAAGAATCCAGCTAGCCAACAAAACCATCATGGAAGAGAAAAGCCTCACCCACCATTGTGGCCCGCTGTTCCATACTAGCCGAATCGCTATTAAACCAAAACCGATCGGCAACATTGACTGAATCCACCAACGTGCAACTCCATAGGCAATTTCATTTCCAGCACCTCGCTCATCCAGCAAAAATAAATATCCGGCATATCCCAGCACACCTGTCACAACCGCTGCCCAAGAATTTGCAAAAACATCCGCAGCTATTTTCCATGGCCCCTTGAGGAAGTGTGCAATCGTAGAGATTCCAAGCAACCGTTTTTCACGCGCTGCGATAGCGCCACCAACCATCCCGATCACCAGAGAAAAGTGGAGTACAAATTCAGCTTCGCCTTCGATGCCGGTATTGAAAAAACCACGCATGACTCTTTCGAGCAAAGGCAGGAAAATCAAGGCGAAGAGACAGACAATGAGGATGCTGTTTTCGATACCGCAAAGCCACCGAACCCAGGCCGGGCGTACTGGTGATTCAAATGAAGCGGATTCAGAGTTTTGCGGAACACTACCTGCCATCAGGAATATCTTTTGTAAAACTGGCTCGACCGTTTACGCGCAATAGATGCAGGAGTTGGATCATATGGTTCAGTGATTTATGTAGATTCAAAATCGGACTACTGTTTGCGGTAATGCTCCAATAATGACTTCACCTTATCAAACATGGACTCACCGACTAGGAGCTTCTTGATGTCAGGATATGCTTTTTCTGTTTCCCTGCGCCATTCTTCCAATTCTGCGGGGGTTGGCTCAATCACGTTCAAGCCTCGGTTTTTCATGGCTTCAATGGACTCTCTTGCCTCCGTACGACCATCAAGCTGAATCCCTTTCCCTGCCTTCTCAGCAGCTTCCTTCATGTGCGATTGTTGTGCGGGTGAAAGTTTATCCCAAGCTTTTTTAGTGATAACCAAACCACCAACGAGAGCCCCCCAGTTAATTTTGAGCATGTAAGGAGCACGTGTATCTATCTGACTGAAATTAGCCGCCAATGGAGGCATGGGGACAGAAGTGATCATGCCCGTTTGAAGTCCGGGAACAATGTCTTTTGTCTCAAGCGGCACAGGGTGAAAACCATTTTTTTGAAGGACCTTCACGGTCTCAGGGTTGCCTGCCCATGAAAAAATTTTGGTGTCTCGAACATCATCAATGGTTCGGATAGGTTCCTTGGCAAAAAAATGTACCCAGCCTGCATGTGACCAGCTCAGAAGGATGAAGCCTTTAGCAGCCATTAGATCCGAAAGATCTTGACCTAACTCCTTGGCGACATATTCCACTTCTTCGAGCGAATGAAACATCATGGGAATATCTTGCAGACCGGTCACCTTGGGCTCAATTTCAGAAAGACCAACCACGGTAAGTAATCCCACCTGCAATTGCCCGGACCGCATGCGTCGCACCATTTCGGCCTCTCCCCCCAGGCGGCCATCAGGATAAATCGTCAGTGAAGCGCCACCCCCGGGAGCTGCTTTCCAGGCATTCTCCATTTGTTTGAGGTGATAGTAATAGGAAGACCCCTTCGGCACCAAAGTGCCCAGCCGAAGACGCGTTGCCGCTTCCATGTTTAAACACCAGCTAAATGCAGCCAGTGCAAAGAAAAAGATTCCCGCTCGCATCACTGAATTCACGCTTTTTAATGTAAAATCATTCATATGGGTTGTTACTAAAAATTTGCTACTTATACAGCTTGGAGACGTCGAGATTTCTAATCGATGGCATCAAGCGGTGGCAGGATCAAATCATCCTTTCTTTCCAGAAGCCATCGAGCACGTTTCTGCATGATTATATTGACCAATCGGTACTGCAAATATTCATCTGTATCAATGCTCAAAGCCTGACTCAACAGAGATTCAAACAATTCCATATCCTGCTCTTGAACAGCAACTGATTCAGCATAAGCTACATAAGGAGCCACTTGCTGCCCTCTTGAATACTCTAGCGCCTTCTCAAAATGTTTTTTCGACTCTTCCACTGGATCACTGTTCATACCCTGTCGCGCCATGGCATAGGTGATCATGAAACTGTGAATGGCTCCATCATTCCAGACAGGATCTAAAACCAAGGCCTGGTCCATGAGTGCCTCAAGTTGAGGTATCTCTGCAATTAGATACGGATTTTCTTTGGAAAGGTTGACAGCCCCAGCCCAAGCGGCTGCCGTCCAATACATCAAGGGAACCTGTTCTTTCCTGAGGTTCAAAACCGCAGTTTTGGGATCTGCACGTAATAAAACAGCGAATCCTGAATGATCGACTTCGAGGCCTTGTAAACCATAGTCACGTGCTCGGACAAATAAGTTCGCGGCCCTTTTGCGCAAAGCCTGAGACTGCCTGAAATCCAAGTCCTCCAATCGGTCCGCATCCATTTGCAGAAAAGCATAGGCATATTGGGAATATGCACTGGAGGTTGACAGCAACAACGGCTGATGATCCGGAATTTCAGCCAACAAACTTTCCATCAGTTTGAGTGAAAAAGGCAGGGCCTCGCGGATGAGTTCAGGATCGTTATCAGAAGCAAAACTTGTCCCAGTGCCAGCGAAGGCGTTGCCAACCTGACGAATCGCCAGCTTCTTCACGGAGCAACCGGCAAAAAGGGCCAGCAAACATGAGCAGGCCAGGAGTTGCCAGACTTGTCGGTGGTATGATTGGAGCATGGTAGGGTAGCAAAGAAAGTGCGAGAAAGCTGGAAGTTCAAAAGAACCTCCAGCTGTGTCAAATTAATTTTACCAGTGTATGATTAAGCATCGGTTACAGCTCCCAAGTGAGCAGAGCTGACAAGTTTTGCATATTTGGCCAGCACGCCACGCTTGTATTGAGGCTTGGGTGCTTTCCATTTTTTTCGTCGTTTGTTGATTTCGGTCTTTGGCACTTTGAGGTCGAGTGTTCGATTTTCAGCATCGATGAGAATTTTATCTCCACTCTTCACCAATCCTAACAATCCACCTTCAGCTGCTTCCGGAGTAACGTGTCCCACGACAAAACCGTGACTCCCCCCTGAAAAACGCCCGTCAGTGATGAGGGCAACTTCTTTTCCGAGTCCTTTGCCCATGATCGCAGAGGTGGGAGATAACATTTCCCGCATACCTGGACCACCTTTCGGGCCTTCATAACGAATGACGATCACATCACCTTTTTTTATTTTGTCCTTTAGAATGGCCTGCAAGGCTTTCTCCTCAGAGTCATAAACTTTGGCTTTACCTTCAAAGCGCAACCCTTCTTTACCACTGATTTTGGCTACCGCCCCAGTTTCTGCCAAGTTTCCATAAAGGACGACGAGATGGCCGTCCTTCTTGATTGGGTTGTCAAAGCCGCGAATAACTTCCTGACCTTTGGGATACGGTTTCACTTTGGCCAAATTTTCTGCAACAGTCTTTCCCGTAACGGTGAGGCAATCACCGTGAAGAAGCCCTTTATCAAGAAGCATTTTCATAAGCGGGGTCAATCCACCGATCCTAACAAGTTCCGCCATGACGTATTTTCCGCTGGGTTTGAGATCCGCTAAAACGGGCACTTTCTTACCTATGCGTGTGAAATCGTCGATGCTCAACTTCACCCCTGCAGAATGGGCCATACCCAGCAAATGAAGCACGGCGTTCGTTGAACCACCCAGTGCAGTAATAACGGTGATGGCATTTTCAAATGCCTTCTTTGTCATGATGTCACGAGGACGAATCCCTAGCTTGAGAAGCTTCATCACCGCTTGGCCTGCCTGTTCGCAATCCGACCGTTTTTCAGCAGATACCGCTGCTTGCGCCGAGCTGTTTGGAAGAGACATCCCCAATGCCTCGATACCGGATGCCATCGTATTGGCCGTATACATCCCACCGCAAGAACCAGCCCCGGGTATCGCACACGCTTCCAGGTTGGCCAGTTGTCGATCCGTCATCTGGTTGTTAGCGTGCTTACCAACGGCCTCGAAAACGGAAATAATGTCCACATCTTTCTTTTGAAAACAACCGGGTAAAATCGTACCCCCATAGACGAAAACACTTGGTCGATTCAATCTTGCCAATCCCATCAGGCAACCCGGCATGTTCTTGTCACAACCACCAACGGCAACTACCCCGTCAAAGCCCTCACAACCCACAACCGTTTCAATCGAGTCGGCAATCACTTCTCGAGAGACCAGTGAATACTTCATGCCCTCAGTGCCCATGGAGATACCATCGGAAATGGTGATCGTATTGAAGATAACCCCTTTACCACCATTCGAATCAATCCCCTGAGTCACATGGTCGGACAGTTCGTTGATGTGCATATTGCAAGGGGTGACCATTCCCCACGTCGAAGCAACACCGATCTGAGATTTCTTAAAATCTTTGCGCTCAAAACCAACCGCATGCAGCATGGCGCGACTTGCGGCCCGCTCCGGACCGTCGACGATCATGGCCGAATATTTGCGGTTTAAATCCTGCTTGAGCTTTGCAGCTTTAGGTTTGCTGGAACTTGTCTTTTTTTTCATAAACTCTGAATTCCGTCCAAGCCTAGTTGCTTGGAAGCACCTAGTCTCACAAAAACGAAGGGATTGCAAAAGATCAAAAAACAGAACGCCACAACTTTTCACATCAACTAATCATGATACGTCAGAAACTAACTTGAAACCAAAGCTGTTTACGATACATTGAAAATAGGTTGAAGAGGACCCAAGCCTGACCATCAGCTGTATCTCAATCAGGCAATTACCCCGACTTCAAAGCCACTTGAATGCATTCTATGTTAAAACATCCTGACTTATTTTCGGAACGTCATATTGGTCCATCGGATTCAGAGATCGAATCCATGCTGAAATACATTGGCCAAGGAGATTTGACGGCAATGACGGAGGCAACCGTTCCTGTAGACATACGCCTGGAAAACAACCTGAAGCTTCCTGCCCCGCTGCATGAGCACGAAGTCATCCATTCTCTCAGGCAGGTGGCTGAACGTAATAAAGTTTTCCGCTCCTACATCGGTATGGGGTATCACAACTGCATCGTGCCTCCGGTAATCCAACGCAAATTGCTTGAAAACCCGGGGTGGTATACTCAATACACTCCCTACCAGGCAGAAATAGCACAGGGCCGCCTCGAATGCCTTTTTTACTTCCAGACCATGGTATGCGATCTGGCGGGCATGGATATTGCCAATGCGTCCCTGCTCGATGAAGCTACTGCCGCAGCTGAAGCCATGACATTGAGTTATGGGGCAAAAGGATCCGATGAGCGCCACATCATCAAGGTGTCTGCGGATTGCCATCCTCAGACAATATCTGTGCTTCGAACCCGCGCGCATCCGTTGGGCATCAATGTCAGGGTCGAAGAGGCGCAGCAACTGAAACCCTGCTCAAAAACATTCGCGATGCTGATGCAGTATCCAGCCACAGACGGCAACATCCTTTCACCGGAACCTCTGATTCAGGAAACACACAATGCCGGTGCCCTGGCGATCGTGGCAACAGACCTGCTCGCCATGACCCTGCTTAAGTCTCCAGGCGAAATGAAAGCCGATATTGTCATCGGCTCCTCGCAGCGATTTGGAGTCCCCATGGGATACGGAGGACCTCATGCAGCCTTTTTTGCCACGCGCAATACGTTCAAACGTAAAATACCCGGACGCATCGTGGGGGTGTCCAGAGACTCTCGCGGAAAGGTAGCTTATCGCCTCGCGCTCCAGACCCGCGAACAACATATACGTCGTGAGAAAGCCACCAGTAACATCTGCACAGCGCAGGCCTTGCTGGCAAATATGTCGGCGATGTATGCGATCTATCACGGCCCAGCGCAGTTAAAGAAAATCGCCACCTATGTGCACCAATTAACGTCCACTCTGGCTGTCGGCCTGGAAGCCAATGGACAAGGCATCGTGCATGCTGATTTTTTCGACACACTGCGTGTCGAGCTCAGCTCGGGCAATGCAGATTCTTTACTGGAAAAAGCCAGGGCCCGGGGGATCAACCTCCGAAAAATTGATCGCCAGACAATCGGCATTTCACTTGATGAAACGGCGACTGAGAAAGATGTGGAAGAACTATGCAATTTGTTTGGGAATGAACGTGTGGAGAGAGCCAAAGAGCGCTTTTCAATTCCAGATGATTTGATCCGAAAAACCCCCTATTTAACACACGAGGTTTTCCACAAATACCATTCAGAAACTGAGATGCTCAGGTATCTGCGGCGTCTGGAGTCAAGGGATCTGTCCTTGACCACCTCCATGATCCCGCTCGGCTCCTGCACAATGAAGCTGAATGCCACCATTGAAATGCTTGCCATAAGCTGGCCTGAAATTGCCGGAATTCACCCCTTTGTTCCACTGGAGCAAGCTCAGGGGTATCAACAGATTTTCAGTGACCTTGAGCAGTGGCTGTCAGACATCACCGGATTTCACAGTGTCAGCCTTCAACCTAATGCGGGCGCCCAGGGAGAATACGCGGGACTCCTGGTCATCCGTCAATACTTGGAAAGCCGAGGGGAGAACCAACGACGGATCTGCATCATTCCTCAATCGGCCCACGGCACCAATCCTGCAAGTGCAGTAATGGCGGGAATGGACGTTGTCGGGGTGCGATGTGATGATCAGGGAAATATAGATTTCGAAGATTTAAAAGCCAAGGTGGAGCAGCACGCTGACGCACTCGCTGCGCTCATGATTACCTACCCATCGACCCATGGTGTTTTCGAAGAAGGTGTTCGAGCCATCTGCGATTTGATCCACCAACAAGGAGGGCAGGTGTATCTCGACGGTGCCAATATGAATGCTCAAGTAGGAGTCTGCAGACCTGGTGACTATGGAGCTGATGTCTGTCATTTGAACCTCCACAAAACCTTCTGCATCCCTCATGGAGGAGGTGGTCCGGGAGTTGGCCCTATTGCCGTTGCATCTCACTTGACCCCGTTCTTACCAGGGCATTCGGTAATTCCACTGCCGGGAGAAGACAGAGTGGGGCCTGTTGCCGCAGCACCCTGGGGTAGCGCAAGTATTGTCACCATCTCGTGGGTTTACATACGTGCAATGGGAGCGCAGGGACTGCGCAAAGCAACTCAAGTCGCCATCCTGAACGCCAACTACATTGCGAATCGCCTCGATCCGTTTTTCCCTGTGCTTTACAGAGGGAAAAACAAGATGGTAGCTCACGAATGCATTATCGATTTGAGGCAATTCAAGAAAGTCACTGTCGAAGACGTCGCCAAACGGTTGATGGACTATGGATTTCATGCACCAACAGTGTCCTGGCCTGTGGCAGGGACCATGATGATTGAACCTACTGAAAGTGAATGCATGGCAGAAATAGATCGATTTTGTGAAGCCATGATTCAAATCCATGCTGAGATAAAAGCTGTTGAAGAAGGCTCCATCGATTCAAAAGACAACCTACTGAAAAACGCGCCACACACGGCAGATTCGGTGGCAGTCGAACATTGGAGCCATCCTTACTCCCGAATGGATGCAGGGTTCCCGCTGGAAAGCCAGCAGGAACACAAGTTTTGGCCACGCGTCGGACGCATCGACAATGTTTACGGAGACAGAAACCCTGTGTGTTCTTGCGCGGGAATGGAAGCATTCATGAGTAACTTGTCCGAAAAATAAGTTTTCGAGCGTCAGTCGATTCAGACAGCAACGATCGTTCGTTCAGAAGCTGTTGAAGGGCACATGATCTGAATTGCGCTTGGATATCGGGTGAGCTTCAGGTAGTGTCATTTTCATTCCAAAACCGACACTCATGATCCTGAATCTTGCCCAGATTTCCAGTAACACGGATTGGACTGCTTGGCCGTTTGTCTGCCTGGCGGCTGGAATGATAACGGTGATCATGTCGATCACATGGTTGAAAATCCACGCTTTCCTTTCCCTGATGCTGGCAGCGATGGCAGTTGGGATCCTCAATCTTTTTGGCTCAGGCAAAGGACAAGTTACTCAGGCATGGATCAACGCCCTGGAACAACCCATGCATGAAATGGGTTCGACGGCGGGTAAGATAGCTTGGGTCATTGCACTGGCATCCATCATTGGCATTTGCATGATGGAAAGTGGTGCTGCAGAAAAAATCGTAAGAGTCATGGTACGCATGCTCGGTGAAACGAGAGCAGCATGGGCTCTTTTGATTTGCGGTTTCATCCTCGGGATTCCAGTCTTCTTTGACACGGTTTTTTTCCTGTTGATCCCCCTTGCCAGAGGATTGAGTTTGAAGACCGGAAAAAATTATGCGCTTTATATCATGGCCATTTGCAGTGGCGCAGTGATCACCCACACTTTGGTTCCGCCAACTCCTGGGCCACTATTCATGGCCGTCAATTTAAACATACACTTGGGGACCGGAATGTTTTGGGGAATCCTGATCGGGGTTCCTGTTGCCGCTATCTCAATGATCGCAGCAGAGCGGATCAATCATGGATTGAATATCTCACCCCACAACAGGATTTCTCAGGCGAGCGAAAGCGCGGGCAGCTTGATGAACGCTCAGGAAGCTGAACTGCCTTCATTGTTTGGGAGTCTCTTGCCCGTCGCTCTTCCTGTCGTCCTTATTGGTTCTGCCTCCATTGTAGAAGCTTTTGAACTCGCAACATATTTGGGTGTTTTTTCCGGTGTATTCATGGTGCTGGGAAACAAACTCATGGCGATGACTTTGGCAACTGCGGCTGCCGTCATTGTTCTGATGAGACAGACCTCCATGAGTAAGGAAGTGATGAGTTCAAAATTGAATCACGCACTTGAAACAGCGGGCGTCATTATCCTTATCACCGCCGCAGGTGGAGCGTTTGGAGCAATGATCAAATTGGCGGGCATTGGTGACGCCATTGCCGGCTTATCCACCGCCTTGGGATTGAGCCATATTCTCCTTGGATGGATGATGGCTGCCCTCATGAAAACAGCACAGGGGTCAGGCACGGTATCGATGATTACGACGACCGGAATGATGGCATCCGTCATCGGTGATGGCAGCAACCTTGCTTATCACCCAGTTTATGTCTTTCTGGCCATAGGATGCGGGTCAGGCATGGTTTCCTGGATGAATGATTCCGGCTTCTGGGTCGTGTGCAAATTGAGCGGGATGACTGAAAGAGAAACGCTTAAGACATGGTCCGCTAGTCTTGCCGTCATTTCCATTGCCGGCCTGCTGTTGACTTTGATCGCATCAAGCCTTTTTCCCATGCGACCTTGATGGGCAGTGGTTACCCTCCGGACTTTGAATCCAATCAAGGCAGGGGCGGCGGCGTTTGAGGGAAGATCTGATAAAGCAAAAGGTAAATCAGAACGCCGGTCACTGATACATACATCCAACAGGGCCATGTCCATTTCGCAATCCTTCGGTGCTTTTCCCATCTTTGCTTGATGGCATGCAGAACAGTAAGGATCACCATGGGAACAATGGCAATGGCGAGAATAAGGTGAGACACAAGAAGCGTCAAATAGTAAGGCCTGAACCAGGATGGATTCATGAATTTGGTATGTGCAGCCCCATAAACACGTTGCATGCCAACATGATATGTAACATAGCATGTAAGAAAAAGGAAAGAGGTAACAAGCGCTCCAGCCATGCATTTTTTATGAAGCTCCTTGTTGTCTTTTTTGATGGCAGCAAAACCAAAAGCAAGCAGTATAGCGCTGCATGAATTTAAAATTGCGTTGATTAACGGAAGATCTTGAAGCTGCATGATGATAACTAATTTGTCCCAGATTCCAGTCGTTGCAAGTCGTTGAGTGCATCTTCAAGAGCACCTTCTTCGAGGATTTCATAGGAACCTCGAATTTGCCCCAAACCATCGACCAGAACAGTGAGCGTGCTGTGCAGAAAAATATCATTCTCGGATTCACGCTCTTCCTCTTCTTTTTCGATCAAAACCAACAATAATTCATCGCCGGATACACGAAAAATTTCTTTTCTAGTACCTGTCAGGAAGCTCCATGATTCAGTGTTTGCTTCGAATTTCCGGGCATATTTTTGAAGCACCTGGATGGTGTCAAATTCAGGGTCAGTACTGATGGAGACCAACTGAGCGTTTGATCCCTCCGGAAGTTTTGACTGAAGGAGACTCAATTGACGCGTCATGCGAGCACAGGGACCGGGACAGCGTGTAAAAATAATGTTGGCAAACCACGGTTTGCCACGAAAAGTTTCCAAACCCACAGGCTCGCCAAGTTGATTAGTCAGACTGAGCGATCCCAAAGTGTGCAGGACCGGGAGCCCCGAAGCAGTTTCCTGACGACTGACATGGGCCGCAGGAGCAGTGTCCAGACTACGAATCAAAATGATGTAGGCAATGAAAAGGACTATTAAAACAGCTCCTGATCCTGCCAGCCTGCGATAGGCGTTTTTACGTCGCTGCTCTTCTAGATCCATTTGTAACTAAACGCGAATACGAGGATCGCTTGATGCTTCGAATAAAGACTGAAATAGACTTTATACCAGTCACTCAAAGCTCATTCCGCCACCTTCACCGTCAGCTGGAGTGTTCTGAACCAACCAGCTGTCATAATCTTCAGTGGAATCAATGGAAAGGAATCCCGCTGTCATGGCGGAATGGCCGTTACCGCAAAGCTGAGCGCAATTAATCTGATAGCGTCCTGTCTTGTTGGGTATGCACCACGAAGGGATACTCATTCCAGGAATCGCATCCTGACAAATCCTTAGGGCAATGACCTTGAATGAGTGAATCACATCCAATGAAGATATGTGAAAAATGACAGGTTTATCTACTGGAATATGGATTTCGTTAAGAGTGAAAATGTCATCCTTGCCAAATGAGTCTTCAAGGTCACGCCCAAATTTATTATCTTCAGAAACCAATTCAAACTGTTGCTTGCCAAATGTTCCATCCGCACCAGGATGCATGAAGTTCCAACCGAATTGCTGGGCCATCACGCGAACTTCTGTAGATTGATCAGCAGGAGGCATGGACTCAACCACCTTGGCCCAAAGAGGAATGGCAAATCCCAGCAGAAGAACAGCCTCCACACCCGCAACGGCCAATTCCAACCAACTGGTCGCATGAGAGCGCGAGCCTACATAATCGGCTTTCTTGTTTTTTGATCCTCGAAAACGAAACAGGGCATAGAGATAGTAAGAGGTCCATCCTATGAACAGAGCCCCCATCAGCCAGTGAATGTAGATGATGAAGTTGTCTACATCCTGACCATGTTCGGAGGCAACAACGGGCATACTTAACAGTTCTTGAAACATAACGAGCTTGAGTTTGTTGTAATTGAAAGATGTTTATGGATTCGAATTGGATTCCGCATCAGCTGTCATCTCCATCTGAGAAGCCATACGATTGCCCCGGTAGACAAGATAAGCAAAAAATGCCCCGATTCCAATAAGGACCGAATAGGCAACAACGATGAGCGTCAGAATTCCCCAGCTCATGCCATCTGCCAATTTGGAATCACTTTGACCAAAGCAGGTGGCGCAGGCTTGAACTCTTTCGGAGCTGGCGAGCGTAATAAGTATCGCAGGAACAATTTTCTTCAAATGAATCATCATCACAAAAAACTCACGTCTTTCAGTTTTTTTAAGAAGTAGTAACCGTAAATTGGCAATGCAATCAGCATGGCAACGGCTAGAAAAACGAATGTCAAATTAAGGGCGCTTGGATCAACGTTGCGGTATTGGTTCAGACTCCACAGTCCGAAGAAGAGACTGAACAACGTCGTTGCAGTAACAAAAATAAGGTGGAATGCTTTTAGTGACATAGAGAGTTTATTTTCCTTCGGATCAGGGCATGACTGTATTCATGGGTTTGTCACCAGATGCCCAGATGGTGATTGCCATCAGCCCGATAAAAAAGAGAGTTGTTATACCCAGCAGCTGATAAATGATCTTTCGCTCGTCTATGAGATGCATGAAGTAGAGAGCTACAAAACTAGCTTTCACCGACGCAATCAGCAGAGCCAAACCTACAGTCATTGCCATGCTGTCGAAATGGATGTAACTGGCAGCAACAGTGACAATAGTGCCAACAACCAATACTCCCAGAACCTTCTTATAGGTGCTGATTGTCTTCTTAATTTCTTCTGGACCGTGTCCGCTCATGATTCAAAAACTTTTCTTTAAGGATTATAACAAATACAGAATTGGAAACAGGAAGATCCAAACTAAATCTACGAAATGCCAGAAGAGTCCTGAGACCTCAATACGATTTGTGAACTGCTCTGGATTCGTTTTCCACATTTTGCTTCCGGGCCCCCAATAATAGGCAATAACCAAGGCACCTGCAATCACATGCAAGGCATGAAGTCCGGTTAATGTGAAATAAATGGCAAAATAAGTGTTCGCCCAAGGCCCCCAGGTCGTGCGCTTGATGATATCTGCGAGCATGATCTTTCGATCCTCGGCATGATGATGGTCATCGCCGTGTTCGGCTTCCTTGATTGCTGTCGGACGATAGCCAATTCCTTTCACTGCTGGGTAAGACACCGGATGGCTCAGGATAATATACTCGTCGGTCTCTTCAACAAGATGGCCGTCCACGCGCATTCCATCCGCAAGAACAACATCATGATGCGTGAATTTATCTCGATACTCGTATGATTTGATGAGAACGAACATGCAAGCACAGATCACCGTGGCCAGCTGATACATCTTGAACTTCTTGAAATCATTCAGTTTCAAAGAAGCCCAGGCCATGACCACAGTTACGCTGGAAAGAATCAATACCATGGTGTTCACGGTACCGATGGGCACGTTCAGCAATTCGGTGGGCCAGTGCCCCTCGAGAGCACCAACTCTCAAAAGGATATAAGAGGAGAATAAGGCACCAAAAAGCATGACTTCAGATGCGAGAAACAACCAGATCCCCACCTTGGCATTGTAAAGACCTGTGTCTGGCCTGTTTTCAACTGTATATGGAACTTCCATGAAATTTGACTTTTAGATTAACGATTAAGCTTTCTGGTTTTGAGGAATGTAATCTTGGGAGGACCCCGGTACACTATACTCGTAAGGACCACCAGTGACCGTTGGAGGAGTGGTAAAATTACCGTGAGGTGGAGGCGTAGGAGTCTGCCATTCCAAAGTCGTGCTGTTCCAGGGGTTGTCGGATTCAACCTTCTTACCCTTGGAAATGCTGTAGAAAAGATTAATGATAAAAGGGATTTGTGCCAGACCTAGAGCATACGCAGCCAGTGTTATATTGGCATTCAGCTTCACAAATTGATCTGCAAGTCCACCCACAGCATCCGGATTGTTGGCAATTGAATATCCAACTCCTCCGTCAGCCATTCGACGCAGCATACCGGCCATCCCTTGAGCAAACATCGGTTGGAAGGTTAGATTCATGAAGATGAAGGAACCCCAGAAATGCACTTTCCCCCAGAATTCGTTCATATACCTTCCAGTCATCTTCGGATACCAGAAATAAATACCTGCTATCAAGCCGAATATTGTCCCGGGAGCCACCACATAATGGAAGTGACCAATGACGTAATAAGTGTCGTGAAGAAGAATATCGCTGTAATTGAAGCCTAATGGCAATCCAGTCAGTCCACCGATACCGAACATGGGCAGGAAGGCGAGGGCAAACAACATTGGCGTGTTAAATCGAATCGATCCTCCCCATAATGATATGAAAAGACACGTTAAAATGATCACGGAAGGAATCGATATGATCATGGTTGTCGTCTGGAAGAAAGTCGAAATTTTGGTTCCCATCCCAGTCAGATACATGTGATGAGCCCAGACAATGAAGGAGAGAAAGCCCAATACGAGAGTGGAGTAAACCAACGATTTGTAGCCCCAAAGAGGTTTCCTTGTATTGTTGGCAATAATCTCTGACACCACGCCCATGGCAGGAAGGATAAGCACATACACTTCAGGGTGTCCTAGAAACCAGAATAAATGCTGATAGAGCAGCGGGCTTCCGCCTCCACTGATATCCTTCATGGATGAAATGGCAAGGCCGGTCGGCAGATAAAAACTTGTCCCGGCGACTTTATCCATCAATTGCAACAAAGCCCCAACTTCCAGTGGAGGGAACGCAAGCAGCAAGAGGAATGCTGTCACGAACTGAGCCCAGCAGAAGAAAGGCATACGCATCCATGTCATTCCGGGAGCACGCAACTGTATGATGGTGGCAATGAAATTTACAGCCCCAAGCAGTGAGGATGTAATGATGATGACCATCGCAATTAACCAATAAAGTTGGCCATCGGTTTGAATCGACGTTGCCAGTGGAGAATACGAAGTCCAGCCCGCCTGAGCCGGTCCTCCGGGTATGAAGAAGCTAGCAAGCATGATAAGCCCCCCCAGAAGAAAAAGGTGATAACTGGCCATGTTAAGCCGCGGAAAGGCCATGTCGACCGCACCAATCTGCAAAGGAACCACATAATTACCAAAAGCGGCGAATGCCAGCGGCACCACTGCCAGAAACACCATGATGGTCCCATGCATCGCGCCGAACGCATTGTAGAGATCATTGGAGATCGCGTAACCGATCAATTCTTTGGTCTCAGGATCGAATACCGCGGAAGTCATGTCACCCATGATGATGTGCAGAATCGAGCCTACCACAGGCATGGGCTGGCCAGGATAGGCCATGGACCAACGCATGGTTGCGATCAGGAAGAAACCAAACAGCATGAAGAGCAAAGAAGTAATACCATACTGGATACCTATGATTTTGTGATCGGTAGAAAAGATGTATTTTCGCCAAAAACCCGGATCATGATGGTGATCAGCTCCATGGCTGTCAGCATCATGATGTGTGTCATGGAGTTCTTTTGCTTCAGTCGATTCCATATGTCTAATTCAGTCTTGTTATGTTATAAAAATTCTTATGGCCCCAGGTTCTGATGGTAATCCAATTCTCTAAATGCACACGGCCAATGAGTCAAAACACCTTATCAAAAGTCATCAACAACAAAAGCAGGGGCAGGTAAATAATCGAATAAAAAAACAAATGTCGAGCCCTAGTTCGATCTAGAGCAGATGAAAATTTAATTGCCTGCCAGATAAACCCTGCGCCCAACACACTAGCACCCACTGCATAAATGCTTCCAGCCACGTTGAAATGCACTGGGAGCAAGCTACATGGCAACAGGAAAATAGTATACAGAAGCGCATGCCTTGCCGTCTTCTTGCCACTTGGGTCAACATTGGGCAACATGACATAGCCCGCTGCTCCGTATTCTTCCTTATACATCCATGCAATGGCAAGAAAATGAGGCAGCTGCCATAAAAAAAGTATCAAGAAAAGAGACCAACCTCCAGCATCAAGAGAACCACGCACAGCAGTCCACCCCATTAAAGGAGGCAATGCTCCGGGAATTGCCCCGACAACAGTGTTGAAGGAAGTCAAACGCTTGAGGGGTGTGTAAACAAAAATATAAAGCGCCAGAGTGAGTGTTCCCAGAATGCAAGTGAGCAAATTGACGAGAAACCATGTGTAGAAACATCCAGTGATCGATAACAGGATCCCAAACCAAAGTGCCCTTTCAGGATGCATGAGCCCGGCAGGGAGAGGCCTACTCTCCGTGCGCGGCATGAGGGAATCGTGATGACGCTCCAAATACTGGTTCAAGACCGATGATCCACATGCCAGAAGCGCTGTTCCCACCATGGTATGCAATAACAGCACAAACTGCATGCCTTCGGTGGTAGCCAGGTAAAAGCCAGCCAGGGTCGTCAGAAGGACAAGAGACGTCAAACGTACCTTCACAAGATCGGAAAAAACACTCCATGCCGATCTATCGATCAATGACTCTGATTCCATGGTTTCTACGGTTGCTTTCATCCTTTTGCCACGGCTACTTCGGGTGTTGGTATCAAGTCACTTGGCATTTCACGGTGACGCATCGCGTTGACTTCTTTGGCCAGGAAGACAGACCTCCGAGCGGCGAGGACCATAAAAGAACCGAGGGCAAGGGTCAATGCCCCTATGAGAACATGTATTGTGGCGATGTCTGCTGCTTTGTTACTCCAAACAGTGGCTATCCCAAGAAAAGCCTGCAGACAGAGAAGTGAAAACCACAAAATGGAAAGTCGTCCCAATAGATGGTGTCTACCCAAATATTTCAGAGTCCATCCCACAAAGAAGCTTCCAGCAATGAATAAAATCAGGGCCATGGAGCGATGCAACATATGGACGTGTATGTGAAGAGCAGTTACCGGGTTGAAATCTCGGTGATCCATACGGTCCACGTTCAGCTGATTGACAAACTCAGCATGCGTGGGTGGCCAGAAGTACTGGTCATAGGCAAGCGGAAAACCTGTCACGGCCAAACCTGCGTGCTCATGCCTCATGAAAGCGCCCAGAATAAGCTGACAGACAACAAAGGCACACAAGGCGGCCATCATCCAGCTGAAAAGAGAGGGCACGGCCACCTTATCTCTTGATGCTGCTTTCCACCCAATCCAACGCTTGCTTGAGACAAAGGTGATCGCAACCATGAGAACCAGAAAGAGCTGCGCCAAGGTGGCGTGTATGATTCCTATTTCGTCTTTGTAGAGTGTGACTCGCAGTCCACCCAGAAGACCTTGACCAATGACCATTAACAAAGCCATCCAGCAGAGCTTTCGTATCCATTTGGATGCGGGTTTCATTCGAGGCCAGAAAAAGGAAGCGAACAAGGCGATGATTCCTGTCATACCTGTGATGGACGCGTGCTGGAGAGTATTATTCTCGGCGTTAATCAGAACGAGAATAGTGAGAAGGATAGATAAGGGCAGAATGACGTAGCGCAGCAGGCTTCGACCTGAACGACCGTGGGACCAGATAGTGAGTGTCAGGGTCATCAAGCCCACTAAAGATGCCATCAAACGATGAGAGTGCTCCCAAAATATCCCACCAACCCATTGTGAAAAAGGAAAGTAAAACATGTTGTAGCCATAGGTGTTGGGCCAATCCGGAACCGACATTCCAACCCCCTGACTCGTAACAATCCCCCCCACTCCTATCAACAGCCAAGTGAAGAGGCAGGTTGCAAGCGCTAATCCTCTGAATCCTAAAGATGGGTGTGTGCTGCTCAATGTCTGTATCGCCGATGATGTGTTGTTGGAAAGAAATTCCGCTGACAGTCCGAACCATCAGCGGATTGGATTTGAAATTTGTTTTACTTGGTAATGTCGACTGTAAAATCTACGCTTCCACCCGCATCGGTGACGCTGACTTTGGAAACAATACCCACACCCTTAGGATGGGTTTTGCGATGGACAGCCTCAATTTCGTATTCACCAGGGGGCACGTCCTTGATGGTAAAGGAGCCATCCTCCTTGGTAACCGCGAAGTGGGAATGATCAATGAGTGCAACATAAGCAAACATCCAGGGATGCACGTCGCACTTGAAACGTAGAAATACTTCTGGCTTGTTCCATGAGAATTTTAATTCAGGACCATTGGGAAGCTGGGCTTTATTGAATTCTTTACCTGCCTTCTTGGGCGTGGGATGAACATTGTGAAGGATTGGATCCGAGTTTTTAACGGAGATTGTTTGCCCCACTTGTGCACCAACCACGTAAGGAGAATATTCACAGGATTTCTGATCGAGGACGACTGAGGTGGTGGGAGTCGGGGTGGCATCTACCTTCTTCAGGTAAACAAATACATCAGCCAGTCCATTGCTTGCATCAGTGGCATAGAAACGGGTGGTAGGGGTCACTCCAGGTTTAACGGTTCTTTTGCAAAGAGGATCCAGTGGAAGTTTTATCTCCGCCTTGGGAGTCCCTTTAAGAGTCACTTTTCCAGTAATGTTTCCACCCTCTGCGGAATGGAAACCCAATACAAGCGCCAGACTGGCCAAAAGAGTAATTTTGTTGATCATGAGCGGGATTAGATTAAAGATTATTATTGTCGTTAATGTAATTTTAACACTGCCAATATGCCGCGCAAGTTATTTGTGAAATTTTTCACAAAGCACTCACACATCAAGTTTGACTCGTTGTTTGATTCCATTATTCAATGGTGAGCCCAGTCAATAAATCATGGTTCTTCAGTGGCTTTCAGAGAAAATTGCTCATCGAACGTTTCGACGAGCGAAGCCATTTCCAGTGCTGTCTGAGCAGCTTCCCGGCCACGATTGTGTTTTTCATCGAGACATCTGGCACGTGCCTGCCCTTCGCTTTTTACCAGCAATACTTCATGAACGATGGGTAAACCATGATCTGCCTGCAATTTGGCTAATTCAAAAGTCACTGCCTCTGTAATCAAGCGAGCATGCTCGGTCTCCCCCTCAATCACAACACCAAGACAGATGATGGCCCCAAATCGAGGGGTTTGACATCGCGCCACTTTCCCTGCCATGACAGGTATCTCGTAGGCACCCGGCACTCGAATCAAGACCACGTCTTTGTCGGACATCCCGGCACGGTTCAGCGTATCTTGAACACCATCAAGGAGCCCCTGGACGAATAGATCATTGTATTTCGAAGCAATGACCGCAATAGGTAGATTGCAGCGAGAAAAATCACTAATTTTAATTTCTTTGAGCATATGAATAGTATCTTACCGTGTCAGGCATTCACCAAAGATCACTATTGATCCTTTGTCCCTACTGTGACGTTCCATCCAGTGAAAGCAGATCTGTTAAAAATCGAGCCAGACAATAATGCAGGTAGTTTGAAAAAGAGGATTTGAATACCATGGATTTGAAACCTGAAAATCATGATCAGAGCAAATGGCCCATTTTGGATTTTTTTGTTTCCAGATAACGTTCATTATGGGGGTTTGGCTCAACAGAAATAGGTAACTGCTCAACTACTTTCAGACCGTAGCCCTCCAAACCTACGATTTTCTTAGGATTATTGGTAAGCAATCGTATTGTTTCCAAACCGAGATCCACCAGGATTTGGGCTCCAATGCCATATTCCCTCAAATCCATACCAAATCCTAGCTTGAGATTGGCCTCCACAGTGTCCAATCCGCTTTCCTGAAGCTTGTAAGCTTTGATCTTGGGCGCCAAACCTATCCCCCTTCCCTCCTGCCGCATATACAGAATGACACCAGTACCCTCGGCATCAATCTGCCGCATAGCATCTTGAAGCTGAGGTCCACAATCACAGCGTCTGGAACCGAACACATCACCCGTCAGACACTCACTATGAACGCGCACGAGCACGTTCTTCTGATTGGCGACATCCCCTTTCACCAAAGCCACATGGTGTTGTTGATCCGTTTTGGATTGATAGAGATGTAATTCAAACTCACCAAAATCGGTTGGCATTTTTATCACTTCCTGCTGCTCAACAAGCTTCTCACGCAGACGGCGATGTTGGATGAGGCCCGCGATGCTGCAAATGCGCAAATCATGCTTTTTTGCAAATGTAAGTAATTGAGGCAGGCGAGCCATGGTTCCATCATCGTTCATGATTTCACATATCATCGCTATGGGGCGGCAACCCGCCATGGTGGCAAGATCGACGGCAGCTTCAGTGTGACCGGCGCGTTGAAGAACTCCACCTGATTTTGCTCGCAAGGGGAAAATATGTCCTGGTTGAGTCAAATCAGACGGAAGGCTTGTCGGTTCCGACATTACTTGAACAGTACGCGCCCGATCAGCCCCACTTATGCCTGTGGTAATTCCTTTGGCCGCATCCACGCTCACTTGAAAATCTGTTCTAAATGAATCACGGTTGTCAGGAACCATTTCAGAAATCCCAAGTTGCCTTAATCTGGACTCAGTCGTAGGAACGCATATCAGACCGCCACCAAGTCGAGCCATGAACGTCACCGCTTCAGCGGTGACCCACTGACCCGCCATGACAAGGTCTCCTTCGTTTTCCCTGTTTTCATCGTCCACCACAATAACCATTTCACCGTGTTTAATGGCCTCAAGGATGACGTCAATCGTATCAAATTCAGGTATTTCTATATTCGGTTTTTTATCGGTCATTATTTATCTGTTTGAGTAACTTACCTCGATATTAATTTACGTTGTTAAACCGAGGTCGCAAACAACAATTTTTAAAGGCTCGGTTGGTAAACAGTCGATCAAGCATCTCTATCTGCTTTCCAGATTTGCTGCAAAACCAAATGACATTGGTCTTGAGTGGCGTGTTGCGCGCAATCCGTCCAAATGACATGGTGACTTGCATTCATTTTACGAGGCATCGACCATTGTGAGGCGATCCTGGATTCTATGTGTTCCTGATTCCAACCGCGCTTTTCAAGTCGAACCTTCTGGGTCAAGGAGGAGCAAGCCATGCATATGACTGTGTCAAATGCTGATTGAGCATCCGTTTCAAACAAAAGTGGAATAACGACCACGCATGCCTTGTGGCCCGTTTCCTTCAATTGGCATACATCTTGACTCCATTGCTGTCTGATCATCGGATGCATCAATTGATTCAACCATTTCCTGGAAGTTGCATCAGTGAATATGCGTGAAGCAAGTTTTCCTCGATCAAGGGATCCATCTGGAGAGAAAAAGGAGGCTCCAAAATATTCCTTCACAGCAGCCCAGGCTGCTTGCTCCGGCTCCAGGAGCTGGCGTGCGATGATATCTGTATCGATAAGCGGAAGTGCCTGTTGAGTGAATAATTCACTCACAAAGGACTTTCCCGCCCCAATCCCTCCCGTTAGGCCAATTAAAATCATGTCAGAAAAGAAAAAGGGACCGTTGAAACGGTCCCTTGTAAATTCCAGTTAGCGGAAAAGTTTATTCAGCGACCGCACGGAAAAATGACTGTGAACGGTCTGAAGACTCAGTGTTGCGTATAATAATTCTACCATCTGAATCGGTTGTTGCTTTGAACGCAGTCTGCCATTTTGTCAGGTCAGTGGAGGCTTCGATAATATAAGAGGTGTTCGGTGAGCCCGCAATAACAATACTCAACTGACCATTAGGGTTGTCGACAACGACGACGGGTTGAATATTATTCTCTTCCTCACTAGCGATTGTTGGCAA
>ERZ802830.1035-NODE-1035-length-27231-cov-9.26637_pt1 | contig 27231 bp, 21 predicted proteins | sample MGYA00345654_ERZ802830 | MGnify/ENA primary metagenome ERZ802830 (study PRJEB30503, sample SAMEA104212375) | marine metagenome | biome: Westerlies Biome; feature: [SRF] surface water layer (ENVO:00010504) within the epipelagic zone...; material: water...
ATAAGCTCCAAAGAGCCCGTTAGATAAGGATGTGTAGGCAGGGTCTAGCTAAGGTGGTACCGCTTGCTCTCCCCAAAACTCACGATCAGGGTGGAAGCATAGTTACCTAACTGCCAAATGTCCATAAAAGAACACGGTTTATCGGACATTTAGGTAAGTTTTTAAGTATTTTTTTAACCTTTTTTACTAATTTTTTGACGATTAAGACAGTAACTACCAGATCAGGGCGTAAAAATTACTTTGAGCACAACATGTGGATCCTTTGTAATTTGAAGAAATTCCCAAAAAAAGAGGTTAGAATCGTTGGAGAAACGCAAATCGTGATTGGGTAATTGAGGTTCAAAAGGTCTGCTTGATGAGTAAAATTGGATCAGGAGAGCAATTTCCAACTTTGGGATTAAATCTTGTTAGTGGAGGGTCGCTGGCCCTTCCTCAAGATCTCGTCAGCTCGTTAACGATAGTGCTTTTTTATCGAGGACATTGGTGACCATACTGCCGCCGGCTTCTAGCCGGATTTGAGGCACGCCGTGACGCGTTTGCCGAGCAAGGAGTTAAGATTATCGCAGGCTCAGTCGATTCGGAGGAAGAAGCAGGCGAGGTGGCCGAACCTTTAGGGTTTCCAGTAGCATTCGGGATGTCGAAAAAAGATGGGGAGGTTTTTGGAGCCTGGTGGGACGATAATCGTCAATGTATTCAGCCTAGCGAATTTCTGCTGACAGGTAATGGTAAGGTCCTAATTTCTGCCTATAGCAATGGACCTATTGGAAGAATGGATCCCGAGGAGACATTGAGCTTGATAAAATATTTGAACCAACAAAGGGCAAGAAAACCTGTTTCGTAAATTTATGTTACCACCAGCCTGAACTTGTAATTTGGTCGGATATAGCTAACGTTTCAAGTATCAGTATCTAAAAATTTTTAAGCATCACCCACGGATTTAGAGTGACCATGATGGGCAATGACGGTTTTAAGATATTTCAAAATCTTCTTCATTTAACTCTTTTGTTAGGTGCGGCGATGGCCTTTGGGCAGGAGGTGAGTTCTGTCCATCAACTTCAACCGCTCTTTGAAGAAAACTGTGCTACCTGTCATGGTGTTGACACGCAGACGGCCGGAATTAATTTAACGTCTCTAATCCAGGAAACTCCCCTAGTTAAAAACCTAGAAACTTGGCGGCGAGTAATTAGCGCGCTTGAAGTTGGAAAGATGCCTCCGCCTGGTGCACCCCAGCCATCAACCGCAACGCGAGAGAAGATGTTGGCGCTTTTGCGAAATGATATAGAAAATTATGACTTTTCCTCAATAGATAATCCTGGTTTTGAGTTAATGAGACGTCTGACTCATGATGAGTATAACAATACGATCCGCGATCTATTTGGAGTTGAGCTAAATGTCACTGAGCGTTTTCCAACAGAATTAATTGGGAATAGCGGATTCGAAAATTCCTCTAACACGCTATTCCTCCAATCTTCACTCATGGAGAGGTATATCGGTGCTGCGCAAACAGTTGTGGATCTTGCCTTGCCGGCAGAGCCATCGACGTCTGAACATTTTAGAACTCGGGGGCTAATTTTCAGAAATGAGCTAGAGCTTAATTCCTCTGAGGAAGAAGCAAGTAGTAGTGTGTTATCGGAATTCCTCACGAGGGCATATCGTCGGCCCACAACGGAGCAGGAGTTGTTGTCCGCTACTCAGCAATTTGTTGAAGGGAGAGGAAATGGCCTGTCTTACGAGGAGGCAATCAAACAAGTCATCCAGTCGGCTCTTATTTCGCCCAAATTCTTGCTTCGTGTCGAAGTGGGTAAGCAGTTTCCGGAGCCCTATCAAGTCTCCGATTGGGAGCTGGCTTCCCGTCTGTCTTATTTTCTTTGGGCAACCATGCCTGATGAGGAACTTTTTGATCTGGCACGGAAAGGAAGGCTCAGTGATCCAGTCGTGCTAGAAGAGCAAGTCTCCAGAATGTTAATGGATAATAAGGCGGACACGCTTGGAAACGTGTTTGCTGCTCAATGGTTAGGATTTCACAATGTTGGTACTCGCATTTGGTTAGACCCTATCGATAACCCCTGGTGCACCGACACGCTTATGACTGCGATGCGAGATGAGACATCTATGTTCTTTATGTCTCTAATTAGGGATGATTTACCAATCAGAAATTTAATCGATGCTAATTTCACTTATGTCAATGAAGAGCTAGCGCAAACTCTCTATCAGATGGACGGTGTGGTTGGGAAGCACATGCGAAGAGTTAAGATTAGCGATCCGAATCGAGGGGGTATTTTGGGCCAAGCCAGCATCTTAGCCCTAACCTCCAATTATAAAACGACTAGCCCTGTTAAGCGGGGGGTCTATGTCCTTGATACTATTTTAGGGACACCTCCACCCGAGCCACCACCAAATGTGGGGGTCCTGAGTCAGGAGCTTCAGGAAATGCAGGAGATGAGCTTTCGAGAAAAAGTCGAGATGCACTCCTCAAATGAGTATTGTCGCGGGTGTCACAGTCGAATAGATCCTATCGGTTTTAGCATGGAAAACTTCTCATACTTTGGACAGTGGCGGGATACTTATGACTTTAGGGTGAGAGTTGATTCTGCGGAGGAGGCCGACGAATCGATAACGATCAATACAGAGTCGAGTTCAGAGCCGGTAACAATCCATTTCAGGACGACCAAGCGACCGATCTCTGCCCAAGGTTCACTTCCAGAGGGAGAAGGGTTTGACGGCCTTACAGGTTTGAAACAGGCTCTACTTCGAGACCGTTACCCCGACATGGTGCGGCAAATAGTGACAAAAATGTTAGCCTATTCTCTAGGCCGGCAGTTGGAGTATTACGATGAGCCAGCGATTCGAGAAATTATTGCGGTTTTGGAGAAGAATGAGTATCGGTTTCAAACTCTCATACAAGAGGTTGTGTCGAGCTACCCATTTCAGTATAAAAAGAATCCGGCAGAGGAGATTCATTAATGCAGTCTAGGACTTTTTCTAGAAGAACTATCCTGCGCGGAATTGGCGCTACCGTCGCGCTCCCGCTTTTAGATGCGGCGCCTGCGTTTGGCCAGGGCCGTCTGCTTACCAATCAGAATCGGTTGGCCTATCTTTATTTCCCAAATGGAATCCCGAGGGGAATTTGGTATCCTGAAAAAACAGGCGTCAATGGAGAGCTAATCCAACTTAACGAATGGATGAGTCCCCTCGAACCCTTCAAAGAAGAGATCATCATTCCTGGCAATATTTGGACTCCAGAGGGGAATGGCCACGTGGATGGCACTCCAACTTGGTTAACTGGGCACGATTATGATTCTCGCGGTGTCAATGCGGGCGGTGTGTCGGCGGATCAAATTGTTGCGCGTCACTTGCGAGACCAAACATTGCTTCCGTCTCTTGAGCTTTCGACTAAGGGCGAGGGTTATTTCTCTAACTCATTGCCACGCAATGCCATTTCGTGGTCTGCACCTGATAGGCCAATGACCCGAGAGATTGAGCCCAGAACCATTTTTGATCGCATGTTCAGCACAAAGAGCAGCGTTAATAGTAATCGTTCGGTTATGGACTCAGTTTTGGCAGATGCGAGGTCTTTGAGTAGTGTAGTCAGTGCAGCGGATAGTCTGCGATTGGACGAGTACTTTGAATCCATTAGGGCTTTAGAGCGCCGGATTGAATTTGCCGAGAGACAATCAACGGAGATGTTAAATGATCGCGCATTGACTGATACTTTAGTTGCACCGACACCTGGTATTCCAGCAGATCATGAATCCTATGTCCGATTAATGATGGATCTGATGATTCTAGCATTCCAATCAGATGCAACTCGCGTGATAACGTTTATGTTAGATCATGGTCAATCTAATCGTTATTTTAATTTTATACCCGAGGTTGACGGAACCTGGCACGCTCTGTCTCATTATCAAAATGCTTCTGGAATGACTGAGGATGACGATGGCACAACGTCGTGGGAGTCGGTTGAACAAAAACGAGCTATGTACGCAGAAGTAGTTCGATGGCACCACAGTCAAGTCGCCTATCTGTTGGGTCGAATGAAGAACATTCGGGAGCCAGACGGAAACACCTTACTAGATAACTCAATGATACTAATGGGTGGAGCAATAGGAGACGGGAATGAGCATGATGCGTCGCACTTGCCGACTTTGTTGGCTGGACGGGGAGGGGGCACCATAAAGACGGGTCGGTACATTAATCACGATGAGCCAACAGACTTAGCGTCTATTCATGTCGCGCTCATGCAAAGAATGGGAGTGCCTATCGAGCGACTAGGTACAGCGGGTTCCACGTATGAAGGATTGATCTGACCAACTGAGCCCGTCGCAAAATATTACTGAGCTAAATGTCTTCTTCTCTGGCTGATCACAAAGAGAAGACAAATAAAGTGTGCCCTACGTCAGCTACGCCCGTAGTTGCGCTTAAGCCAAGCTGTCCAGCGTGCTGCGCGGCGGCCTGTGTGCCACTCGGTGCAAAAACCGCAATATATTGCTTCCCGTTAACGGCATAGGAAATTGGCGCCATATCGCTGGCCCCGTTAAGAATTGTTGTCCACAACGTTTTTCCTGTCCATTGATCGACAGCGTGAAATCGACGGTTCGTGTCGGCAGCAAATAGCAATCCGCCGCCGGTCGTTAGCATTCCATAGAGGGGTGTTTCCCGCTCGAGCCTCCAAAGCGACTCACCAGTTGAGACATTGATGGCTTCTGGTTGCCCGAGGTGTCCGGCCGGAGTCGGAACGGTTGCGATGTATGAAGTGTTGTAACCCGTGTCTAAGGATGGCTCTAGTGAATTTAGTTTCATTACCGAGCAAGGACCATTGAAGGCCGGCACGTAATAGGCGTTAGTCAAAGGGCTGTAAGCTCCTTGGGGTATTTGCCGATTTTCACGACAAATAGTTGCTTCATGTTCGATGTCAGCAGTCATTATTGCTTCTGGCTCTATTTCATAGGCGCCGGTTGTCCCATCATATCCGGCGATTATATTTTGGTAAGCAGTCGGCCTAGCGTATAAAAATTCACCGTCCGACCGATCGTATGCATAAAAAATCGCATCTTTCGAAAATGAGCCTATTACTAAATCCCTAGACTCGTTTGGGTCAATATTAGGGTTTATGCCTAGAGGTGATGGGGGGTTTGGGTTAACGGGCGTTGTTACTAGAATGCGATCATAAACAGCATCATCATTCCACATATCTGAATGATGTTGAGCCCACCATTTTAGTTCGCCTGTCCGATAATCAAGCGCAACAGTCGAGCCCTGATATAAACGGTCTGGGTATTCTCCATTGGTGCCTGCCAGTTCTGGTTGTTGCGGTGCACTCGACCCTATGCCGAGTATGAATAGCCCGCGCTCTTTATCAACTGCCGGTGTCATCCACGGTGACATGTTGCGCCTCTGTTCAAGAGGGTAAACCTGCGGGTCGTCACCCCAGGTGCTGTGCATTGGATCTTCTGGCGTAGGGCTTGTGAACCAACGCCATAGGAGTGATCCATCCTCCGTACTATAAGCTGAAAGATGACAAGGGTCGGGTGCAGTCCACGCCGTGCAGTTATAGGGTACGACCAGTGAGCCTCCATATGCCACAGGTGCGCCACTTGGTTGCTGCCCAGATCGAAAGTCTTGCATTGCAACTTCCCAAATTAAACTTCCGTCCCGGGGATTCAACGCGAAGAGCATTCCATCGGTGGAATGCGAAATCAATTTATCTTCGTAAATGAAGACACCGCGCCCTCGGTGCACAGTTAGTCGAGTTTCATATCCAGCTACTTCCAGAGCTAGGGTTCGGGAATACTGCCAAATCAGGTCGCCGGTCGCAGCGTTATGTGCGGAGTATTTCTCATTAGAGTGGCGTATGTATATTACGCCATCGTATACCGTTGGCTCGACTTGCATACCGTTCGAGCCAGGAGCCGCTGGGGCAAATTCCCAAGACCAAGCTAATCGGAGTTGATCGACATTGTCTTGATTGATTTCAGTTAGAGGGCTATAGCCCCAATTCTCATAACTCCCTCGCCACATGAGCCAATCTTCAGGGTCAGGATTGTTCAACATGTTTTGGCTGACTGGTTTAAAATCTTGGCCAGATGAAATTTGCGAGAAGGCGCTGATGTTCGCGCTTATTGCAATAACAAGCAGAATTTTTATCTGCTTCTGTTTCATGTTCATTTGTAGTTTTATCTCCTGGAAAACTGGTGCTCTCATCCTAATTCTTTATGAGATTTTTGGCCATCGCTGAATGTGGTTTTTGGATCGAGTTTTCAGTTTCCTCAAGGTGCACCACATGCGGGCTAGACTCATCAACAAAGGGTGTTTATGCTTTAAGGATATGCGACATAACTAATTACTCGGAGGTAATGATGTTTTTAAGGTCTCTCGGACTGTTTATTGTAGCCAGCATAATTTCGTCAGTTGGATGGGCTCAGACCTGCGATGGGCTAAAAACGTTTGTCATGCCTTATGTTCGGGTTGAAGACTCGCAGTTGGTGATGGCTGGTAGTTTCCAATCTCCTGGGATCAGTGTTGGTAATTCGCAAATTTACGAAGATTTGCCAGAATTTTGTCGAGTCTCAGTGTTATTAACTCCCTCCCCAGATTCTAATATACGCATGGAATTATGGTTACCAACAGAAACTTGGAATGGTAAATATCTGGCGGTAGGGAATGGAGCTTTTACTGGCAACATTCGCCATTCAGCTATGGCAATGCCGCTTAGTCGCGGCTATGCGGCAAGCTCAACGGACACGGGGCATACAGGGAATACAGCAAGCTTCGGTCTAGGTCGCCCAGAAAAAGTCAATGACTTCGGCTGGCGGTCGGTCCATGAGATGTCTGAAACTTCAAAAGCTTTGATTGACGCATTTTACAGCGAGGAGCTCAACTATTCATATTTTACCGGTTGTTCTGCTGGTGGACGTCAGGCGATGAAGGAGGCTCAGCGATTCCCGGCGGATTTCGATGGTATTGTTGCGGGAGCGCCAGGGCTAGATTGGACAGGGAGAGCGGCAGCGGCACTGCGAATTGAAAAACATGTGATGGATAACCCTTCATCCCGATTGCAGCAATCCGAGAGAGAATTACTATACCGAACGGCTCTCGATTTTTGTGACGCTGAAGACGGTGTTCTGGACCAATTGATTAGTAAACCAGCCCAGTGCAATTTTGACCCAGAAGTTCTTCAATGTGATGTGGAAAACGCCGGAGCTTGCCTTAGCGAAGCACAAGTTGAGACCGCGCAGATGATGTATTCTTCCCCTATCAATCAGCGAACGGGTCGTGAAATTACTGGTCTGCTGCCCGGAAGCGAAATGGGGTGGACTGACTTGGGCTGGACAGCGTCAGCCCGCGCTACTGGTCTTGAGCAATATCGTTATTTAGTTTACGAAGATGAGAGCTGGACGGTAGACCAATTTCTGTTTGAGTTTGGTATATCAGCAGGAGAAAGAAAGGATGATGATACGGTGAACGCGCTTAACCCTGATCTTTTCGAATTCATTGCAGAGGGCGGTAAATTGATTGCCTATCACGGTTGGGCAGACCCACAGATTTCACCTTCTAATGCTACTCAGTATTATGACAGAGTGGTTCAAGTGCACCGCGGTCGAGAAAACATCCATGATTCTTTTCGCTTGTTCATGGCGCCTGGTATGGGCCATTGCGCTGGTGGTCCTGGTCCCAACAGCTTTGATTCGCTCGCCGCGCTGGAAAACTGGGTAGAAAACGGCGTTGCCCCTGATGAGATTGTTGCAGTGCATCGAACTGGCGAAGTGATTGATATTAGCAGGCCTCTTTGCCCGTACCCGGAAGTTGCTACTTATAGCGGCAGCGGCAGTACCGATGAAGCTGAAAGTTTCTCGTGCCAGAGCCCCCCTCAATGAGAATAAGATCCACGATTTTGAAACATAGTTACTTGATTAATTTAAATAGCAGGCGTAGCTTGGAACAGGAACGTTTGCATTGAGTTGCTTAATAATAAAAGAGGAGGTTTGAATGAAGATTCAAAACTACCACACTAGAAAAACAGCATGTATAACATTTGTGATTGGAGCTTTATGCCTTCCTGTCGGCGGATTCGCCCAATCAGATGCAATCCCTCGAATGGCTAATGGCAAGCCCGATATGCAGGGCACTTGGGATTTTAGGACTATTACTCCGTTTCAGCGTCCTGAGGCGCTGGGCGAAAAAGAATACCTGTCTGCAGAGGAATTTGCGGAGTTTGAAGAAGCCGAGAGAGAAAGGAGAGACAGAGATAATTTTACCGATACCACCACGACTGGCGATTATAATCAGTTTTGGTATGACCGAGGAGAAGAACTGTTAGAGGATCGACGAACTTCATTGGTTACCGTACCCAGTAATGGACGAATTCCCCCGCTAACAGAAGCCGCTGAACAGCGTAATGTCGAGCGCCGTGAACTTGCGCGCCTTGCTGCTGGTATCGAAGTCAGACCTTTAGCTGAAAGGTGTATTATGGGGTTTAATTCCGGGCCGCCTATGATACCTAGCGCCTATAATAATAACGTTCAGATTGTTCAGGCAGGTGATTATTTTCTCATGCATAATGAGATGATTCATAATATCAGGCCTGTTCGATTGAATGGTTCCCAGCATCGTGATGTCCCGCGAAAATGGGAAGGTGATTCGGTTGGTTTCTGGGAGGGAGATACTATGGTTATTGAGACCATAAACTTCGCCAGAGACACCGCTTTCGGAAATTCGTCTGCAAATATGCGGTTAACAGAAAGAATATGGATGATGGACGCTGACACACTGGGCTACGAATTCACGATTGAAGATCCCTCAACTTGGACGTCACCTTGGACAGTTATGTTTCCCATGACTAGAGCTGAATTACCCATTTATGAATACGCTTGTCATGAAGGAAATTATAGTATGGCAGGTATTCTTGGTGGTTGGAGGATGCTTGAATCTTTGGGTCAATCTGGCCAGCAAGATTAATTAGGAGCAAAGGGGTTGTGTCGACAGCCCCTTTTTCAAAAGCTGGTTTATTTTTTAATTTTGGTGCCAGCTAATTCTGCTATTGCTGAAAGCGTGGTCTGAGCTGCATTCAATCCAAGTCGAAAGTCTTCGTCAGTAAATGTCGCCCAAACGTCTAACGGTGTATGCCAAGTTGGGTTCCATCCGGCACCCGTTTGGGATCCGCGTTCGTTCTCTCTTAAGCTTATTGATGGTACTTGATTCATAAACGGCGTGGAATCGGTATTCGTCATGTGGGGGCCAACACTGGCTGGATAGTCAGTGTTGTACTTATCGGCGGCAGCTTTAAAGACGAATGCTAGCTTCATGGACTCTTCTGCATAGTAAGAGTTCGATTGAAACTCTATATTCACGTCGGCTTCTCGTCTCTGGTTTTGGTCGACTTTTCCATTAGGGTCAGGTGCACCATGATCCCACAACATCATGTCATGTTGGATCATTCCGAGCCATTTGGGTTCTGGAAAAATGCCTGATCCGGGTGGTTCTTCTAATCCCTGAAGGTCTTTCCTTTGTTCTACATAGGAATAGGCGCCATTTAACCCAGTCTCTTCATTATTCCAAAGGACGAAACGAATGGAAACATCCGTTTCGACGTCTGGCGAGTTAAATATTCTTGCCAGCTCCATGACTAAAGCGCTTCCAGAGGCATTGTCATTAACTGCTTCGTTTACACCGTGTCCGTCCATATGGGCGCCAAGAATATACATTTCATTCGGCCGTGATTTGCCAATTTTTGTGCAATAAACTTCCGTTCGAGGACCATTGGTCGGTTCTTCGCGATTGAGTTCACGGATTCGTGTGTCAGGCTGGGCCATTAAATCACGGTTGACGCCAGTAGGAGATCTGTAGCCAAAGATTGAGGCGCCGCCGGGTCCGCTGCCATTTCTGCCTACTTTGCCTCCAGTTGGAGTGGTTAAGTCAACTTCCTCAGATGTATTTTGTCTTCGTCTTGGAGCGCGCGGCTCGGGGTCGTAGACGAAGTGGATGCGTTCCGTATTGGTGCAACCGACAGCTTGAAGTTGCTGTTCTATCCAGTCCACAGCTCTTCGATTTCTCTGTGTGCCCTGACGACGGTCTCCGAACTGCGTCAGGCCTTTCATGACAGATTTATACCTCTCAAGGTCAAGGCGACCCACAAGCTCTTCTGCCGCGACGTCATCCTGGGAGTATGTGCCCGAGCCGGCCATAATGCTCACGCATACTATGATATTTCTGTAGGCAATTCTTTTATTCATAGGCTAACGCGTGAACCTGTCAGGTTGGCTTTAAAGGCGAAGGACTAAGCCCCTGAAACTCGTTAAATTATTGAACACCGTTTGGACATATTAGCTAGTATAGACAATATAATTACAATTTGAATAGCTATTCTAACTATAAGAAATTTTACTTTTAAATTAATATAGATCCTTCAAGCAGATAGCGATAAGGCTTTCATATAGCTTTTAACTTGGATTGATATCTAATAAATCCCTATCAAAATTTTGGCTCTTAATATAAAAACAACAAGAATTGGCAGGCAATACCTATGAGGCGTAGAACTTTTTTGAAACGGATTGGAAAACTGACCATGGCGTTAGGTTTCTCTCATTCACTCACCAACCAGGGATTTGCAGCGATGTTGCCTACCGATTTAACCAGACTCAGCGCGATTGATCTCTCCGAAGCAATTAGAGATAAACACGTGAGTTGTCTTGAAGTGATGCAAGCCTATTTATCACGCATAAGCAAATACAACTCGGTATACAATGCGATCGTAAGTGTCCAGCCGGAAGAGGAGCTTTTAGATCAGGCGCGAAAGGCCGATGCTGAATTAGCGAGTGGGCATTACAGGGGTTGGATGCATGGTATGCCTCACGCCGTAAAAGATTTAACGGCAGTCGAAGGAATTCGTCATACCAGCGGCTCACTATTGTACGTTGATCGGATAGCTGAGAGGGATAGTCCGATGGTTGCGCGTATTAGAGATGCGGGTGCAATTTTTATCGGTAAAACTAATACCCCTGAATTTGGTCTTGGTTCGCAGTCATATAATTCAGTATTTGGCGCGACTGGATGCGCCTACGACCCAGAGCTTACATCGGGTGGCAGCAGTGGAGGAGCAGGCTGTGGTCTTGGCACTCAGATGCTGCCGGTCGCTGATGGAAGTGACATGATGGGTTCCCTGAGAAACCCTGCAGCGTTCAACAACGTCATTGGTTTTCGACCAAGCACCGATGTTGTCAATGGCGGCAGCGCCGACCAGAGGAGCCTTTCAACCTCCGGGCCCATGGGGAGGAGCACGAGGGATACCATCCAGTTTCTTAGAACTATTGCCGCAAAAGACGTTGGTACAGACTTTTCTCCCTTAGATCTCTCGACTACTAAAATTGGATGGCTTGGTAGCTTGGGCGATTACTTTGCGTTGGAGCCAGGAATTCTTGAATTATGTCAACAAAGTCTTGAAACAATATCAGGCGAAGGTGCAGTTATAGAAGAGTTGCTTCCTCAGTTTGATCCAAATGACTTATGGTTCAGTTGGACAAGCCTTAGGCATTTAGGGCGAGCAAATATGAGGAGACTCTTCGACGACCCAGTCCTGAGGGCAAAGTTAAAGCCAGATCTGGTTTGGGAAATCGAGCAGTCAATGCTTCTAACTGAGGGAGATCGAGCCACAGCAAATGCGATCCGTGGAGAGTGGTATCGTGAATTAGACCGATTATTTGCAGAATATGACTTTCTGGCCATTCCTTCCGCGCAGGTTTTTCCGTACTCAAAACAAGTAAAGTGGCCAACCGAGATAAATGGTCGTCAAATGGATACTTATCATCGTTGGATGGAAATTGTCATACCAGCCAGTTTGGGTGGCATTCCCGTTATTAATGTCCCGGTGGGATTTGACAATTTAGGGCGACCAATGGGTTTGCAAATAATGGCTAATTTCGGGCAGGACAGAAAAGTTCTTGAGTTTGGCTTAGCATATGAGCAGATCACAAATTTTTTACAGCAACAACCGGAAATGATAGAGCATTTGTGAAAGATAAGTCCGTATCCTCAACGAATAAAATGATTCGTTTTTCGGTTCGGGAAACTCGACGTAACTAGTAGGATTTCTGCAGGAGAAATTTACTTGAAAAATTTTAACTTAATAATCGCAATTGTATTATCAACCCAATGCGCTGGGCAGAGTATTAATCTTGAAAAATTAGTGCTACCGGAGGGTTTCTCTATCTCTCTTTACGCTGAAGTTGAAAACCCTCGTCAGATGGCCCTTGGCTCAGATAACACGGTATTTGTTGGGAGTTTGCGGGGCGAGGTTTGGGCCCTAAAAAGTAATGAATCAGGTGATTTAGCAGCTGAAGTTTTGTCGATCGCAGAGGGTTTGAATACACCAGCTGGTGTGGCTTACCATAACGGAGACCTCTATATCGGCGAGATAAACCGCATAAGTAAAATTTCAAATGTTGATTCGAAGCTAAACAGTATACAACCGACAGAAACCGTTACAGATTCGCTGCCCAATCGTAGGCATCATGGTTTTAAATTTCTAGCCATAGGCCCTGACGAAAAAATTTATTTGCCAGTTGGCGCCCCCTGCAATGTTTGTGAGGTCGATGACTATTATGGAACCTTGTTGAACATGAATTTGGATGGCTCGGACGCTGAAATTATCGCCAGGGGGGTTCGAAACACAGTAGGGTTTGATTTTCATCCAAAGTCAGGCGAGCTTTGGTTCACTGATAACGGCAGAGATATGCTGGGAGATGATATACCGGCATGTGAAATTAACCGGCTCGCAAACCATGGGCAACATTTCGGCTTTCCCTACATCCATCAAGGGGATTTGCCAGATCCCAGGTTTGGACGCGGCCATGAACCATCAGACTACACCGCGCCAGCGCTCAAGCTCGGAGCTCACGTTGCCCCTTTGGGGTTATCTTTTTCAAGAAGCAGTGTATTTCCAATAGAATACCGTAATTCAGTATTTTGGGCAGAACATGGATCTTGGAACCGCTCAGAAAAAAACGGTTACAGAGTCATGGTCGGAAAGATCAGTGAAGATAATGATCGCATTACTTCCAACGAGCCTTTTATAGAGGGTTGGTTGGAGGGCCAAAATAATTGGGGACGTCCAGTTGATATTCTGAATATGCCAGATGGCTCGCTGTTGATATCAGACGATATGGCGAATGTTATTTATAGAGTTACGTATAGCTATTAGCAGTTCACAATTCTTTAAAGCATTGCGAACACTGATTGTAAATTGTACCTTTAAACCAACGAGTGAATGTCTGTTCTTAGTCTAGACTTTATAGTCTGCTCTAGCTAGAGTTGTGAAGATCTGTTTCTTAGTGTACGAAAATGACGTGGGGTCTGCTCGTCAATTTAAGATAAGGGGTTTTCGATGCACAGCTTCAAACTATTTCTTTTATCGGCCGCACTCATGACTTTAGCTATCCTCCTTGATCGGACTATTATCAATGGTGCAAAAGCTCAGCAAGCAGCGCCCTTCGTGTCTCAAGCCCAGTTTGACGAATGGGTTGGGACGCTCAGTAATTGGGGTCGTTGGGGTCCTGATGATGAAATCGGTACTCTCAATTTAATAACACCAGAAAAAAGAAAAGAGGCTAGTTCTTTAGTTCAAAATGGTGTGACGGTATCGCTTGCTCGAAACACTGATAATATCGAAAGTGTGGATAATCCCTGTCCTGTTGAGTGGGAGATGATTAATGCAACGAGAAATGGGGCTAGCGACAGAATTGCGTTCCGGTGTATTCACGGTTTAGGTACCACTCACATAGACGGATTTGGACACCGCTTTTTTGACGGCAAAATGTGGAATGGTGTGGAGATGGCGCAGACCGTGACAATGGAAGAAGGTGCCAAAGTTAATTCGGTTCTGACTATGAAAGATGGAATCGTCACACGCGGGGTGCTTTATGATATTCCTAGGTTGAAAGGGGTAGATTACCTCGAGCCAGGCTACAGGGTCACTGTGGATGATTTAGAAGCTTGGGAAGAGATGACTGGTGTTTCAGTGGGTCCAGGTGATGCTATGCTATTCAGGTGGGGGCGTTGGGCTCGTCGTGAAGCGGAGGGCCCCTTCGACACATGGGAGGAGTCTGCTGGACTCGATAATACTGTGATTCCTTGGTTAAAAGAGAGGGATATCTCTATCCTTGGTTGGGAAACGCCAGGGTATACGCCTCGCCCGGAAGGCGATCTACCAACATTATCGTTGCACGATTTCGCTTTAACCATGTTGGGGATACATTTGATTGATCGATCAGATCTTGGTGCATTAGCCGATATGGCTGCTGCCCAAGGGCGCTGGGAGTTTATGCTGACAATTGCGCCATTACCCATCCCGAACGGCACGGGTTCTCCTGTAAATCCGATAGCAATATTTTAATAGAGTTATATATGGCACTCACTAGAAGAAAATTTATTAAGCACGCAGGTCTTATCGGAGTTTCAGCTCCCATTCTTGAACGGCTAGCCTCACAGGCTGCTTTTGCACAAAGCGGTCGAGAGATAAAGATGATTGAAACCGAGGTTTTGTCTGTAGCTTACGAGGAACATGGCCCAAAAGATGGTTTCCCAATTATTCTGGTTCATGGTTTTCCGTATGATGTCCGTTCCTTCGACGGAGTAACGACCCCATTGGCCCGAGCAGGTTATCGAGTATTGCTGCCTTACATTAGAGGTTATGGTCTAACACGATTTTTGGATTCTGACGCGCCAAGGACGGCAGAGCAAGCTGCAATTGCTCAGGATTTAATGGATTTTGCTGATGCCCTAAATATAAACCGTTTTGCAGCTGCTGGTTTCGACTGGGGTAATCGAGCTATATGCATTTGCGCAATTTTGCACCCAGATAGGATCGCGGCTCAAGTTGCTTGCGGTGGATATTCAGTGCAGGACACATTGAATCCCGCTCGACCTGCACCAGCGAGGTTTGAGTCATTACTTTGGTATCAATGGTACTTTAATACTGAACGTGGTGTTCGAGGACTGACTGAAAACCGTCATGATATTATTCGTCATCTCTGGGACACTTGGTCCCCTGGTTGGAGTTATAGTGACGAGGACTATTTAAAGTCAGCCTCATCGTTTGACAATCCAGATTTTGTGGAGATTGTCATTCATTCCTATCGACACAGACATGTGAACGCGCCTGGGGAGGAACGCTTTCTGGAAGTGGAGGCGCGGCTTGCAGAGAGGCCAATGATTTCAGTGCCAGCGGTTGTTTTGCGTGCAGCGCAAAGTGGCTTTGGCCCGCCTTCCTTAGACCCTTCAGTCGATCAAGCAAGGTTTTCTGATTTGAGAGGTCGTCACATTGTTGAAGGGGCGGGTCACGATTTGCCGGCCCATCGGCCCGATGCAGTCGCAAATGCATTGATTGAGTTGCTTGCGTGAAAAAAGATTCACTAACTGCTTGAGGCCTATCACTCCGCGGCGCATCGGTAGTTATTAACAGAGTGAAAATAGCTATCCACGATTAACAGACTATTTGTTGTCTTGTTCCTCTTTTTCTAAGTTTCTAGCCACTGATAAGATGTTAAGTAAACCATAATTGCCTTCGTGGCAGGCAAATTCGTAGATAGGTCCGTCACTGCGAACCATCGGATATGAAACAGTCCAATCGCTGACCCAGGTGGTGTCGTCTTTTACCTCAAGGGTATACTCTAATTGATCTTCGCTATTTCGGCGAAACCGCTCCTCTATTTCTAAATCAGTGTTTGCTCTTCGGAAATTTGATTTTGGTGAGAAATTTTTAGTTCGAACCACTAGCGTGTCATCGTCCCAGTGGCCACGCGAATCTCCATGCCAGAGCCTTAAGTTTTCCGGTAAGTGTGGTCTTCCATCGAGGGGTACTATTCTGACGTCGTGTGCCATTTCGAGATAAAACATTACATGGTCAGGAGTCTGCAAAATCTTTAGATTGTTGTTGTATGGTTGCGGCAGCATTCCTTGGGGTACTCCCCAGGTGAGGCAGCGCTCAGTTAGGTTGCGATCGATCCAACTATCCGCAGGTCCTCGCCCCTCCCTCATTTTCCTTGCTTTTTCTGTGCGTTCATTAGCCGCTTCTGTGTAATAGGGGATTCTGCCATTGGAAGGCTCAGTAACCAATGAAGTCTGGCCCGTAGTTACGTATGTAGAACCGTAGTCCAGGTCTTCTGGGTCATGCACTGAAATACTCGTTCGTGCGAAGTCTAAAGGGCGTCCGTCTTCTCTCTCAGCACTCGCCTTTTCATACTCGATAATTTCTTCTGGAGAAAGAAACGCCCTATTTTCAAAACGTGCAGGTCTTTCTAAGGGAGTGACTGTTCTCTTATCCCAAACCCCTTGAATATTAGGATCACCCCACGCCGTTCTTTTTTCGAAGTATGAATCTAAGTTCTGATTTTGAGCGCTTGAAAAAAGAGGTATCAGCAAAAGGTTGCCGATCGCACAAAAGAGTAGAATTGAACGTGACATGTCGCTCTCCGTGGTCATTAGTCCGCCTAATACTAGTGGTTTTTCGAAGAAGGGACCACAATAACCCTGTTTAAGTTATAGTCGGTGTTGCTCCAAAACTTTTTCATTGAGAACAATGCCAAATCCTGGTTGGTCCGAAATTATTATTGATCCATCATGAAAACTCTCGGACGGGTCGACCAAAGTATTTCTCCACGACTGTTCACCCCACTGATATTCCAAAATATCAAAGTTAGGGGTTGCCGCACATAAGGCCGCTGAAACTGCCGTAGAAATGGGGCCGCTTGGATTGTGAGGAGACACCTTGATTCCATGAGTTTCGGCCAGAGCTGCGATTTTTATTAACTCCCATACTCCACCGCAATGCTTTACGTCTGGCATAATTATGTCGACAGCCTTTGCTTCGCATAAGGGTTTAAATCCATCTACACCGAATAAAAATTCACCACCGGCGACAGTCTGCGAAATTGCGTCGTGAATTATTCGAGTATCTTCAGTTTGCGTTGGTGCAACAGGTTCTTCATACCAGCTGAGATTGGCGGCCTCTAGCTCCTGAGCAACAGCAATAGCCAGTTCAGTGTCAAAAAAGCTGTGAGCATCAATCTTAATGTCAATATCATCGCCAACCTCTTCCCTCATCGCATAGACGCACGACACGCCTAGATCTCGAGCGGTGCTTATTTCGCTTGGCGCAGAATCAAGTGAGGGGAACCCATCGAAAGGGGCGGCCTTAATGGCTTTAAATCCATCTGCGACGGCTGCTGCTGCGTTCAGAGCGAATCCTGCTGGATCGCGCTGGGTCGTTGCACGATTAATATTTGCATAAACTGGCAGCACTTCGTTTAGGGCGCCTCCTACTAAATCGTAAAAAGGGACATCCAACGACTTTGAAATTAAGTCCCAGAGAGCTTGCTCAATTGCACTGAAAGCGGTTGCGGTGGTGCGACTGCCACTCGAGGCTTTTCCCCAGCCGCGTTGCCGGTATTGTTGGACATCAAAGGGTGATTCGCCATCAACGAGGTTGAAAAACTCTTTGATCTCGTTCAACTCAGTTCGGCGACCGACAGAAGCCTCTCCAAGGCCTGCTATACCGTTGCTTCCATTGAGGCGAACAATAATCCAGTTAGTTCGATTGGTCACCGACACCGTAAATACTTCGATACTCGAAACAGTCACATTCCTATCGGCTATAGTCGCTTGTCCGAGCAATTGACTTGGTGCTAGGAAAAGGCCTGCTGTTGTTGAAGCTTTTGTTAGAAAAAGTCTGCGGCTTGGTTGAAACTTAACTGTTCCTTTGAGCATTCACCTACCTCAGTAATGCGTTATTCTCTTTCGATTATTGAGCTTCCCTTTGCCAGTAACGACCGAGGTCATTTCCAAGGCTGGTGTTCGCACCAAGCGACTCAAGATGGCTGGCAATTTTTGGGAGAGTTTGAAGAGAGCCAGCTCGGTACTCGCCCTTTGCGGCAATCATCCAAGGAGTCTGACCTCTTTTATTAATAGCATTTAAGTTTGCTCCCTTTTCAATTAGAAAGGAGAGCAGATTGGCGCCAGCGAGATAGACTGCGCCATGTAAGGCAGTTTGGTGATGTTGGTTTCTTGAATTTATATCTATGCCAAGTTCAAGACACTTCTCTACGGCAGGAAGCGCGGCCTCTTGCAGTCCGACGATATTATCTTCAAACCAGCGCCTATTGTATTTGTCTTGTCCTTCAACAAAGTCGGCGCCTGCTGCAACCATTAGCGGTGTGGTCCCATCGTCAGAATTGATAAATGGGTCAGCGCCTCCCTTTAATAGCAAGTCCATCATTTCAAGGTCATTGTAACCAGCAGCCAGAAAGAAAGGCGTTGCTCCTAGTTTGCTCACAGCGAGTCCGTTATCAATTAAAATCACTCTCGAAAAAACCGGCATGCTTCTTGTCAATTTGGCATTGGGGTCTGCGCCATGAATCAGAAGTGTTCTGGCCAGAGTGTGCATTTCATGTTGAACCGCCGAATGTAGAGCAGTTCTGCCGGCGCCGTTTAAAGTCGGGTCGGCGCCATTTTCTAGGAGAAACATGGCCATTTCTTCATGGCCACTATCAATAGCGACAAGCAAGGCGCTCGCACTCGTATCAGGAATTAATCGATAACGAGCGTTGGTATTACCAGATATTCCATCCGGGGCAGACTCATTAACGTCGGCTCCGTATTCCAAAAGAAGCTTGCCCAATTCCTTGTTCCCTTGCTGTGCTGCAAAAAGAAGGGGTGTAAAATTATTGATGGATTTAGCTTTCACATTAGCGTCGCTCTCCAGTAAAAGGGAAGCAACATCCTTATGTTGTTCTGCGACCGCCATCATAAGGGCGGTATGTTGTTTGCTTCTCTCTGCAGTATTTGGGTTGGCTCCTGCTTTTAAAAGCGCTTCAACAATCGCTGTACTCCCCACTCTTGATCCAACCATTAATGCTGTTTGCCCATTGATCTGGTCCAAATTAGGGTCTGCTCCTTTCTCTAATAAAAGGTTGACTAAGTTGATGTTTGAATTGAGTGCTGCTAGCGATAGGGGGGTAACACCGTGGTCGTCCGCCGAGTTAGGATTAGCAGAGTATTCTAACAGGGTGTTGGCGAGAGCTAAGTCATTCCTGTAAGCAGCCCAATGCAGCGCTGTTGAGCCATCGCCATGGGCCTCATTGGCATTGGTTCCCTGCCTGAGCAATGTTTGAACTGCAAGGTTATTCTGGCTCTTAGTCGCGTCGATGAGAGGGGTTTGAGCGTTGCTTATCGTCCAAGTGGAGATAACCCAAGTCACGAAAGTAATAAAGACAGGTCGCTGAAATCGCATGGCTCTCGATTCTTATTTTAGTGGATTGGCTAACGAAAACATCTTTAACAACAACCGTATCATCGTGGGTTTTGACATACAAGAGCCTTATGGCTATAGTGAAATCTTGAAAATTCCAAAAAAAATAAAGCGTTAGCAGTCGTGGCCAGTAACACCGCTAAACAAAAAAGAATAAGAAATTTCAGGGGGCTAGAATCGTGACATTCTTGTCTTTCAAAACGAGCAATTTCCTCGAAATCAAAAGGCTGCTGAGAATAGTTTGGGTTTCACTTTTTTTACTCTGGCCTGGCGTCTCAACTTATGCACAAACTCCTGAAATAAGCAAAGTTGATGACTATCAGCAGTTGGTGAATCAATATTGTGTGGCCTGCCACAACGAGAGATTGGCTAATGCTGGATTGGTGATACCGCAAATATCTGTAGATGGCATAGTTCGAGACGCTGAAACTTGGGAGCGAGTAATTCGTAAGCTACAAACTCGCGCAATGCCGCCACTTCAGATGCCCCGTCCAACGGAGACAGAGTATCGGAATTTTTTGACATTTCTTGAAAACACTATCGATAGTTCCTTCGATGCAAAGCCAAATCCCGGTCGAGTCAATGCGTTTCACCGGCTAAACCGAAGGGAATATAGGAATGCGATTCGCGATATATTTGATTTAGATTATGACGCGTCTACCTTACTGCCGCCAGATGATGCTGGCTACGGTTTTGACAATATTGCGGATGTCCTTTCGGTTTCTCCTATGTTGACAGAGCGATATTTAACAGCGGCTCGAAGAATTAGTCAGCTCGCGGTGGGAGACCTAGAAATTACGCCCAATACTGAAATTTTCGAAGTTGATAAACTTTTACGGCAGGACGTAAGAGTCAGTGAGGATTTACCCTTTGGTTCCCGGGGAGGAATATCAGTCAATCATTATTTCCCAGCAGACGGCGAATATGTTGCGAGAGTTTTCCTTCTACGCACCTACAACGGAGTAATTAGAGGATTGCATGAACCTAACGATCTCGAGGTACGATTGAATGGCGAGCTTATACGTTCAATCAAAGTTGGTAGACAGCCTGGAGAGCAGAATGGCACTGGCCCCGATGCGGAGGGTGTTGAAATTCGTTTTTTTTCTGAAGCGGGCCCAGCTACTTTAGGGATAAACTTCATTGAAGATGGCGCATTAGCTGAGGGCATGCTGAGGCCTTATTACGCGATCACTAGTTATGAGTATGCAGGTGACCGAGTTGAGAAAACTGGAATAGCTCGCGTTGAGCTTCGCGGCCCTTATGGAGAGCTATCGCGTGGGGATACTCCGGCACGTCGAAAGATATTTAGCTGTCGACCAGCCTCTTCCGAGACTCAAGATGAAGAATATTGTGCTTCAGAGATCATTGACAATATCGGCAGGCTAGCATATCGCAAGACTCTTACTGACGTTCAGTTGCAGACTTTACTCGCTGCCTACAGAGGTGGACGGGCGTCAGCTGATTTTGATTCCGGTATTGAAATGGCATTAAGGCGAATACTTGTGAGCCCTAATTTTTTATTTAGGGAGTCGCGAGACCCAAGAACTGCAAGCGAAAGTGATATCTATCAAATTTCTGATTTAGAACTTGCCTCTCGTTTGTCTTTCTTCCTATGGAGTAGTGTGCCGGACAAACAATTATTGGACGCTGCAGAATCGGGTCAACTCAGTGACTCAGCGGTTTTATCTCAGCAGATTCAGAGGATGTTGATTGATAACCGGTCTAATGAATTAATTAATAATTTTACTGAGCAATGGCTCCATCTGCGGAATATAAGCTTAGTTTCGCCTGACCCAACAGAGTTTCCTGACTTTGATTCAAATTTGCGGAATGCGATGGCAACTGAAGCAAGACTTTTTCTGCAGAGTCAGTTTCGAGAAGATCATTCAATTACGGACTTACTAACGGATGATTATACTTTTCTGAATGAACGGCTGGCGAGGCACTATGGAGTAGAAGGGATTTATGGTACGCATTTTCGGAGGGTGAATCTTGAGGACGATGCTCGAGTTGGCCTGTTAGGTAAGGCGGGTATTCTAACGGTGACCTCTTATGCACATCGAACTTCTCCTGTGATTCGAGGTAAATGGTTGCTTGAAAATGTTCTAGGAACGCCGCCACCCCCGCCACCGCCAGATGTCCCAGCTTTGTCGGAAAACGAGGATAAGAGTGCAAAGCCGCTATCAGTTCGCGAAAGGATGGAACTTCACAGGAGCAATCCGGTTTGCGCGAGCTGTCATCAGGTCATGGATCCATTGGGATTTGCGCTGGAAAACTTTGATGCGATTGGAAGGTTCCGAATGATGAACGTTGCGGGAGAACCTATTGATACATCCGGAACATTGGCGAACGGAACGCCGGTGAATGGCGTTTTTGATTTGCGGGAAGCTTTGATTTCAGATCCGACGGTGTTTGCAACCACAGTTGCAAACAAGTTATTAACCTATGCTTTAGGTCGCGGAGTAGAGTACTATGATGCACCAACAGTAAGGAAAATAGTTCAAGGTGCGGCAGAGAACGATTATAAGTGGTCAGCTCTAGTTACGGGTATCGTTGACAGCGCGCCCTTCCAGATGAGGAGGATTGAACAAGATGATAATCACTAAGAAGTCATTGTCACGCAGAACTTTTATTAGAGGCACGGGCGCAGCTCTAGCGTTACCTTTTTTAGAATCAATGTTGCCAGCTCTAACGAATGCTCAAGAACTCATGAAGCCAGCTCAGCGGCTATTTGTAGGATATGTTCCCAACGGGGTCATCATGGATAAGTGGACTCCTAAGAGTTTTGGTGTGAACTTTGAGTTGCCGGTAACACTTCAGCCTCTAGCTAAACACAAAGAAAAGATCTCGATATTAACCGGGTTGGCGCTGCACCCAGCTATGCCTCAGCCTGGAGAGGGTACTGGTGATCATGTTAGAGCATCTGCGGCCTACTTGACTGGGGCCCATCCTAAAAAAACCGAAGGTGCGGACATTCAATGTGGCGTTTCAATGGATCAACTGGCTGCTGCGCATATTGGGAACACAACTCAGATGCGGTCCTTGGAAATAGCGCTCGATCCAAATGAATTAATTGGGGCATGTGAAGCTGGTTGGAGTTGTGCATACGCGAATACATTAAGCTGGAGAAATGAGTCAACGCCTTTGCCGATGGAAAACCAACCGCGGGCGGTTTTCGAACGCCTTTTTGGAGATTCAAATGACACATCAAAAGAGGCCCGCGAGATAAGGCTTGCCGAAGAGAGAAGTATTTTGGATTCCTTGCTAACTGAAGTTGATAAACTTCAAAAAACTCTGCCTGATGATGATAGGCAAAAAATAGATCAATACCTTGAGGCGATCAGAGACGCCGAGAGGCGTATTGCGATAGCAGAAAAGCAAAATATTGAATTGCCAAAGATGGCTCGGCCTGCTGGCGGGATACCTGATACGTTTGCGGAACATGCTAGGCTGATGTTTGATTTACAGCTAATGGCATTTCAAACAGACATAACCCGGGTAATTACCTTTATGATGTCGCGGGAAGTCTCTCCGCGAAGTTATCCAGAATTAGGGATACCTGACCCTCATCATGGATTATCTCACCATCAAGATAATCCTGTGCAAATGGAAAAATTAGCGAAACTGAATCGCCATCATATAGAGCAATATGCGTATTTTATGGATAAACTCGCCGAAACCCCCGATGGGGATGCCACCTTACTAGATAATATTGTTATGCTTTACGGATGCGGTATTAGTGATGGGAATAAACACCTTCATACCGATTTGCCGTGTTTCATAGCGGGTGGCGGTTCTGGGACTCACCATGGTGGGCGTCATTTGGCGTTTGAAGGCGATCTTCCAATCAGTAACCTACAACTTACTATGTTGCAAAATTTTGGTGTTAATGCAAATGCCTTGGGCGATAGCACAGGAACGATCAAAGAGTTGTTTAAAGCCAAAGTCTAAATTTTACCCGATTGTTGTTATCTTAAGTATTCGCATCCATTGTTGGCGTAATATGCATATGGAAGAACCTTATATTTAACGTAATGGAATTAAACGAGTTAGAACAACGTTTACTCCCCTTTAGCCGGTTTCACTATGGCGACCAGAACGTCCAAGTTACTGATATCTTCAAAATGCCGGGCCACGCAGGTTTCTCTTACGGTTTCACTGTAAATACCGGTAGTCGGGTGGATAGCTGGTATTTACGATTACCCCCTCCGAATGTGAAATTGCAGGGTACTGCGGATGTCCTCAGGCAGGTGACGGTTCTAAATCTTTTGTCAGACTGTATACCGCACTGCAAAGTGAAATGGTCCGGAGAGGATCCTCGCTGGTTCGGGAGGCCGTATTTTATTGTCCCTCAATTAGAAGGCGACGTAGTTCGCATGAGCGACGAATGGATAAAGAGCTTTGATGCCGAGACTCGCAAAGGAATGGCCAGACAGGCGGTTCAGGCCATGAGCGACATTCATAACTTAGATTGGAGCGGTGCCACTTATTTAGGCCATCCAATAAAATTGCATAGTGACGTTGGCAGGTGGGATAAGTTTGCGGGAAAAGGCGCTGATTCGAACAGGTTAAAGTTAGCGACCGAAGTCAAGCGCTTATTGTTGAGCAGAATTCCTGAATCCAGCAAGGTCGGTATTTTTCACGGTGATTTTCAATGGTCAAATTTATTCTATTCAAAAAAAGCTAAATTACTTGCTGTTATTGATTGGGAGTTGGTTGGAATTGGCTCGGTATTAAATGATCTAGGCTGGTTTGCTACATTCAATGATCCACTTGCATGGGATGATGATAATCACTCTGAATACCTTATGCCCGAGGCAGAAGAACTCGTAGGTTTGTATGCCGACGTTAGCGATACAAACCTGCAAGATATCAGTTGGTTTAGAGCCTTGGCTGCCTATAAATTTGCCATCATCACCAGCTTCAATTTGATGCTTCACCGCCGCAAAAAACGTCCCGATCCTAGTTGGGAGATTACTAAAAACTCTATAGAACCATTGCTGGCACGTGCCCGATCTTTGCTGCTGGTCTAGCAATTTAAGATCTAACGCTGTTAAACTGACGTTGAATAAAGTGTTGTTCTTATCTCGGGGGGCTAAATGGAACGCGACTTTTTTACACGACGTACTTTTTTGCATCTCTTAAAAAGTTCTGCGAGCAAATCCGCAATTTATCTCTCCTTGCCGACTATACTTAGCGCGTGTCAAGACGCCAGGAAAAATCAACTAGCTGAGACGGCATTTCGTAACTTAAGTCAAACAGAAGCCCTCGAATTCGATGCAATTGCCGAAAGGATTTTACCTGCGACTGACTCTCCTGGTGCACGGGAAGCAGGGGTGGTTTATTTCTTTGACAATGTCCTAGAAGACAGGATCGAAGCGCTCAATATCCTAACAAACGGATTGCTTGAACTGCAAAAGAATACAGTTTCCGAATTCAATAGTCCTTTTTTCCATTCACTTTCGCCGTTGGAACAAGATCAGCTACTAAAGAGTATTGAAAACACCGAATTCTTTTTAACTGCCAGATACTTAACCATAGCCGGCATGTTTGCTCTGCCAGAGTACGGCGGCAACAAGAATTTAGTGGGTGATAAATTAATCGGATTTGAAGATCACTTCGGTTGGACGACACCGTTTGGGCATTATGATGCCGACTATATGGAAAAAGGTGAGTAAATTGGCTGAATCATCCACTCAAACTTTTAGGACAAGAGAGCCGGTAGACTTCGTTATTATTGGCTCTGGTGCGGCAGGAGGAATACTTGCGAAAGAGTTGGCCGAAGCAGGTCACTCAGTCGTCATCCTTGAGCAAGGACCTCATTTGAAAGCTGCCGACTTCAGACATGACGAATGGGGTTATAAGCATAATTTTGACCTGACCTGGAGTGCTAGACGCGGAAATGTTCAAACTTTTCGCAAGACTGCAAACGAAGAGGCGAAACCAAGAGAAACGGTACTTCGTTATGCTCATAACGTAGGTGGAAGCAGCGTGCATTTTTCTGGAAATTTTTGGCGGCTGCGCCCGATAGATTTTATGGAAGCAAGTGTCAAGGGGCCAATCGCTGGAACCAATTTCGCAGACTGGCCAATCCGATACGAAGACTTGGAACCCTATTATACAAAGGTTGATTGGGAAATCGGAGTATCGGGGCTACAGGGGCCGTGGGACCCATTTCGATCAAGGGACTATCCTTGCCCGCCTATGCCTATAAAAGGGTCAGATGTCCTTTTAGAGAGGGCGGCTAAAAAACTTGGCTTAAATCCTTACCCTGCTCCTGTGGCAATTCTTTCGAAGCCACATAATGGGAGGCCTGGCTGTATTAATTGCGGATGGTGTAACGGATTTGGGTGTGAGGTGGATGCAAAATCATCTTCGATGGTGGCGATGATTCCGCTCGCGTTGGCGACAGGTAACTGTGAACTGAGGGTTTGGTCCACTGTGTCTCGTATAAATACCGACTCTGCTGGCCGGGCGAATGAGGTGGTCTATTTTGACGCAAATGGAGTCGAGCAGGCTCAAAAAGCCAAGGCAGTTGTTTTATCTGCTAATGGTGCTGAAACCCCAAGACTGTTGCTGATGTCTGAATCTAATCTTTTTCCCCAAGGTCTCGCTAACTCTAGCGGTATCGTGGGTCAAAACCTTATGTTTAATGGCTACTCCTCGGTGGCGGGTTTGTTTGAGGAGCCTGTAAATGCTTGGAAGAGTATACCTGCAACGCGAGTAGTGCATGACTTCTACGAATTAGATCCAGGGTTAGGTTTTTACGGTGGAGGAGGCATAGACGGGAGGCATCCATCTGCCGGAACGCCCATGGAATTTGCGCTCGGTGCTTCAGGCTCGTTTGGGGGACCATCTTGGGGTGCGGATTTTAAGGATAGCCTAGCAAGTAGATTCTCACATTCAGCTGCTTTTGACGGGCATACCACCTCGCTACCTTTGGCAACAAACAATGTAACACTCGATCCTACACACAAAGATAATTTTGGTCGACCGGCAATCCGTTGCACTTACATGGACCATCCAGATGATCTTGCCACAATGGAATGGTTTATGAATAAGAGTGTGGAGCTAATGGAGGCGGTTGGCGCACAAAATATAAGCGCCTCATATCCTTCGGAGGGTCAAAGTGGCAATGTTCATCTGCTCGGGACGTGCAGGATGGGCGATGATCCTAACACTTCGGTTATAAATTCAAGCCATAGAGCCCATGATGTCCCAAATCTGTTTCTTTGTGATGGCAGTTCTCTAGTAACCTCAAGTCGAGGCCAGCCTACAATGACGATTATGGCACTCTCATTTCGCGCAGCTGATCTGATCGATCAGGCAGCGCAAAGAAACGAAATATAAGAGCACTTTTAGTTTTGGTCAGCCGCTTTCTTGATGCTGGCGAAAATAGAATGACTGCCATCCTTGTTGATTAAGAGGATATCGTACGGCGTGAATCTGTTCCCCATTTCCATTCCTGGGCCGCCGATTGGCATACCGGGTACTGCAAGACCCATGGCTCCCTGAGGTGGGGCGGAGAGGAATTGAGCGATAAATTTTTCAGGTATGTGTCCCTCAAAAAAATAGCCATCCTCGTGCACAGCGGTGTGGCAGGATCGCCACTCGTTTTTCAATCCAAACTCGTCCTTTAGTTTTTGTATATTAGTTGGGTGGTGAAATGCCGTGGTATAGCCATTTTCATTCATGTGGTCTATCCATCCATTACAACAACCACAGGTGGGCTCCTTGTAAACGTTGAGAACAACGTCTTCAATGGATTGAGCGTTTGCTAAAATACTGGTTACGCTCAGAATTAAACCAGCCACAAGACCATAAACAATTTTCAACTTCATCTTTGTCTCCGTAACTAACTTAAAGAACAATAAAACTTTAAATGATTTTGCACAGTGTTTCACGAAATTTTTTTCAAAAAACTATGGAATTTCCCC
>ERZ802830.1036-NODE-1036-length-27211-cov-10.0311_pt1 | contig 27211 bp, 23 predicted proteins | sample MGYA00345654_ERZ802830 | MGnify/ENA primary metagenome ERZ802830 (study PRJEB30503, sample SAMEA104212375) | marine metagenome | biome: Westerlies Biome; feature: [SRF] surface water layer (ENVO:00010504) within the epipelagic zone...; material: water...
CGCGAGGATCTAATCTGCCAGGCAATAGCTTTTTCACTTTTCAAGACCTGCTTGAACAAGGGTGGAATGACAGAATAGTTGACTCATTTGCGATCAAGCTTCGTTATCGGTTTGGTATTTAGAAAAATTGTGTTTAGATAGCCGTTTCACCGTATTGTCATCTGTGCTTGGTAAGTTATAACAAAAATAAAATAAACTTAAGAGTCTAAAATAATGCGTCTGCTAACAGTTTTTTTGGCCTTGCTTTCTTCTTTAATGACATTTAAAACATTATCCGCAGAAAAAATAGTTATAGCCCATAGAGGAGCCAGTGGTTATTTACCAGAGCACACCCTTGCGGCAAAAGCCATGGCCTATGCTATGGGCGCCCATTACATCGAGCAAGATGTCGTCATGACAAAAGATGACGCTTTGATTGTCTTACATGATATTACTTTGGATAGAACGACGGATGTATCTGAAAAATTTCCGAACAGGATTCGAGATAACGGAAGGTATTACGCTATAGATTTTACGTTGGAGGAAATTCGTTCTCTCTCAGCTACGGAGGGTTTTCGTTTAAGAGGAAATGAAAAAGTACAAGGGTATCAAAATCGTTTCCCAATGAACTCATCGTCATTCAGTGTTTCTACCTTAGAGGAAGAGATACAGCTTATTCAAGGGTTAAATAAATCAACTGGCAAAGACATTGGTATTTATCCTGAAATCAAGCAGCCTAAATTTCATCGCGACGAAGGGAAGGATATAAGTACAGCAGTAGTTAGGCTGTTAAAGGAGTATGGCTATCTCTCCAAGAGTGACAAGGTGTTCTTGCAAACTTTCAGCTTCGAAGAGCTGAAAGAAATCAAAACCAATATCTTTCCAGAGATCGGGATAGAGATAAATTTAATTCAACTGGTTGGAAATAACACCACTTATCCCTGGATTTTTGAAGAAGGTGGAATGAATGAACTTGCAAACTTTGCAGATGGGATTGGGCCTGAGAAGGGCTTAGTAATTTCTCGCGAATCGACTGCATCGAATGTGCAGATTACTTCTCTGGTTTCTCGAGCTCATGCAGCAGGGCTGAAAGTACACCCATATACTTATCGACTGGACCCGGGGCAAGTGCCAGATTACGCAGGAAACTTTGATGAACTATTGCGCAAACATTTCCAGGAAGCTGATGTCGATGGTATTTTTACTGATTTTCCGGACAGAGCTATCCAATTTTTACAATCCAATTAGCTTCTAAGAAGCCGTTCAAATTAATAATTTAAAAATATTTTTAGCAGACAAATTAACGGATCATTAACGCCTGATTAGCATTCATTTTGGTATCAAGCCATGGATTGTCTGCAGTTGTTTTGAAGCTGTATCTGCGGTATCGAACGTCCGCTTCACCATCTGCGTCCGCGCAGGTTGAAATCGCAGTCTCACGCCCTCTAGGCACTACGACCCTAAAATAGCTTCTGTTGCAAACTTTATCATAAACGCTCATGGTTACCCTGCTTCCAGTCGTATTAGCAAGAGACCAGTTAACAACCCCGTTTGGCGGCTCAATGCTGGTCGAGCAAGCTGATACTAAAGACAAAATCAGGGCTACGGCAAAGGCTATGTTTATTGTTCTCAATGTTATTCCTTTTTTATCTCTTTTTTGCGTTTTGTATCTGTTCGGCTTGCCGTTAGTACCATAACATACGCTTTCCTCAGTTTTAATTAGCTTGAATGGTTTGATAAGTTGAAGTCAGTATAATACCGTTTAAGTATCGAAATCATAGTTTCTCAAAAAATAAGATAAAAATATGAGCGTCGTTAATTTTAAAATAAAAGCCTTTATTTTCATTTCTTGCTTAGCATTCGCGGTGGTCGGTTTGCCGCAAGTGGAGACGTCTTACTCGGTGCCGGTTACGGAATTTGGAGACCCAGATTTGCAAGGTGTATGGACTGACCAATCAATGACCCCGCTTGAGAGGCCCGATTCTCTTGGTCTTAAAAGCACCTATACGCCGCAAGAAATAAAGGATCTAGAGCAGGCAAGACAGGCTGCCACAGAGAGAGCCCAAGAACCATTGAGAGCAGACAGAAGTCCGCCACCTATCGGCGGAACTATAACGCAGCAATCGGACGTTAACTTCAACGGATTGGTTACTAGTTTTGTACCTGTTCTTGGAGAATACCTTACCTCGAGGATAGTGCAGCCAGATGATGGGCGCTTGCCGTACCTAGAGGAAAATCCTCAAGATATTTTTGCGCTTCGAGCAAATTCTGGTTTTACGCGATTCGATGGACCGGAAAATCGACCTGCAAACGAGAGATGCTTGGGTGTGCCAGGACAGTTACCATTAATCGTGCAACTACCGCTTGACGGTCCTTGGCGAAATATGCAGATAGTCCAAAATGAAAACTACGTTATGATTTACGGCGAATATCATACTTCGCCTCGCATTGTTAGACTGAATAGTCAGCATTTAGAGCCGGCTTTCCCTAAATTTTTTGGCGACTCAATAGGTTTTTGGGATGGCAACACATTGGTAGTCCACACAACGTCTTTTAGACCAGAACAATCCAATCGAAGGTTAAGGTCGAGTGAAAGGCTAGAAGTAATAGAGCGCTATACCCCTGTATCGGATTCAGAAATCGTTCTAGAGTTTGAAATAACGGATCCAAAGATATATTCAGAGGTAATTAAGTCTCGTATCACGCTACAGAGGATGGCATCAGGTCAGCGGCTTTATGAATCAGGATGTCATGAGGGGAACTACTCCCTACCAAGTATACTTGCCGGTGCTCGGCGTCAAGAGATAGAACTTAGGCTAACCAGATGAAATTACTGTCAAGTAGCTACTTCGAATCAAAACATCAATAATAAATATGACTAACACAGCACTTCCTCTTTCCGACTACTTGGTTCTTGATCTAACCATTGCTCGAGCTGGCCCAACCGCAGTCCGTCTGCTTTCAGATTGGGGGGCAGATGTCATTCGTATAGAAGCCCCTGTTGAAGGCGACATTGCGGGTAGTCGTCAAGGCTCTGATTCTCAAAACCTTCACCGAAATAAAAGAAGCTTATGCCTAAATCTCAAATCTAAGGAAGGCCTCAAGGTATTCATGGATCTTGTAAAAAAGGCAGATGTGGTCATCGAAAATTTTCGAGTTAACGTAAAAAATCGTCTCGGCATTGATTATGAATCCCTAAAAGGAGTTAATCCTTCAATTATCTTTGGGAGTATTTCTGGGTTCGGTCAAGAAGGGCCTTATGCTGAACGTCCTGCTGTGGACCAAGTGATCCAAGGAATGAGTGGTTTGATGACAGTTACTGGCGAGCCTGATCGTGGACCAATGCGCGCTGGCATTGCAGTAAGCGATACCTCTGCAGGCATGTTTTTAGGTCAGGGAATATTGTTAGCCCTTTTGCATAGAGAAAAAACTGGGGAAGGGCAGTGGGTTCACACGTCTTTGTTAGAGTCGATGTTATGCAAATTGGACTTCCAAGCGGCGCGTTACACTATGAGTAGCGAGATACCAAAGCAGGAAGGCAATCATCACCCTACTCTTTCCCCAATGGGTGTTTTCGACACGAAGGATGGGCAGGTAAACCTTGCTGCGAGTACTAATAAAATGTGGGAGGCTTTCTGCGAAGTTACAGTTGCTAGAGATTTGGCAGCCAATAAAAGCTACTCTACTGTCGAGGGGAGGTTGCAAAATCGAGCGGAGTTGTGGAGCGTGGTAAACGAAATCACCGCCCGTTTTTCTACAGCAGAGTTGGTTGAAAAAATGAACTCAGTAGGGATTCCTTGCGGGCCGATTAATAATATCGGAGAGGCCTTCAGTGACCATCATGTCTCGTCACTAGGTATGACAAAAAAGGCAAAACATCCTGCCTTAGGAGAACTTGATCTTTTAAGGTCGCCTATCAATCTCTCTAAATTCAGGCATGGAGCGTATTTCGATAAAGCTGGCCCGGAGCTCGGCGCCCATTCGGAGGAGATTCTCCGAGAACTGAACTACAGCAAAGAATTCATAGACAAGCTAAAGACTAACGGCGTTATTAAAAATAGCAAAACCAAATAATTCTACTATTGGATGAACAAAGATGATTATTGACTCGCCTACTCCAAAAATGTTGGCCGAAGTGAACGATGGGATAGGCTGGATAACTTTCAATGCTCCGGAGAAGCGCAATGCGATGTCGCTTGATATGTGGCAAGGCCTTGGTGAAATACTAGGTAAGCTTCAGGAAGAAAAGTCGTTAAGGGTATTAATACTTAAGGGTGCTGGAGACGCTGCTTTTGTCTCAGGCGCGGACATTTCTGAATTCGAGGACAAGAGGTCAAGCCAAAGAGATAGAGATGCTTATGAGGCAGCTTTTGACGATGCACTTGATAAATTAGCGAATTTCGCCACACCGGTGGTGGCGATGATTCGAGGTTACTGTATTGGTGGTGGGCTTGCAATTGCGCTGAATACTGATATTCGTATAGCTACTGAGCAATCGAAATTTGGAATTCCAGCGGCAAAATTAGGGCTCGGTTACGGCTTTGAGGCTGTAAAAACTCTGGAGTCGATTGTAGGGCCATCACACGCGAAGGATATTCTCTTTACGGCGCGTTTTTTGGAGGCAAAAGAAGCTTTGTCAATCGGCCTAGTTAACTTCATGGTTGGATCGGAATTGTTAGAGCAAACTGTTAATGAGTATGCAAATAAAATCGTGACAAACGCACCTTTAACTATCAGGGCGGTAAAGAAGACGGTTGGTGAAGTAGTAAAAGATCCTGGCCAGAAAAATCCAGCACATATAGAAAGAATGGTTAATGATTGCTTCTTAAGCGCAGACTATCAAGAAGGAAGAAGAGCGTTTATGGAAAAGCGAAAACCAAAATTCACAGGATCTTAAAATTTTACTTTGTCAGTGATATCAATTTACGAACTAATGGACAGTTAGTTTTCGAAAAACAATTTTAATTTAGCCATTCCCTCATTGATGTTATCAATATTAATACCAGAGTAAGCGAATCGTAAATAATCACCCGTTTCGTTTTTAACGGTTCTGCCGAAATGCTTTCGTGTACAGAAAGAAACACTGGTCTCAGTGAGAGCCTGTTCCATTAAGTCATTAACGTCACTAAGGTTTTTTCGTTGCATGACTTTGCTTACATTTGGAAATAAATAGAACGTACTGTTAGGAGCTGTAACTGAAATACCGTCGATAGCGTTCAACCCATTCACCGTTGCGTCACGACGTTTCTTTAGTTCGGCTAGTATATTATCTGGTCCAGAAGTGTCGCCTTCGATGGCCTCAATCATGCCGCGCTGGATAAAATGTGTGGTGCAGGACTCAATATTGGTGTTGAATTTACTGATTATTTCTATCACGTCCTTAGGTCCTATCGCTGCCCCTAATCGCCAGCCTGTCATCGCAAAGCGCTTAGAACACGTGTAAAGGATAACGGTTCTTTCCTGCATTCCGGGAAGACTTACTATGGATAGGGGTTTTCCACTATATTGAATTTCGAAATAAGCATCATCGCTAAGAACCCAAAGATCATGGGCTATGCACAGCTCTGCTAATTCCTCCATCTCTTCCACAGATGATTCAGCGCTATTTGGATTTTGGAAATTATTATAGAAAATCGCCTTCGTTTTTGGCGTTATAGACTTCTTTATTGCTTCTAGGTCAAGACTAAAGCCGGTTGCCGTTTCTATGTATCCATAGGGAACCGCCACCCCGCCTTGGTACTCAATTTGGGACTCATAGATTGGATAACCAGGGTTCGGATAAAGCACCTCATCACCAGGGTTCATTACCGTCGCTAGAAATTTACCGATGACCGGTTTTCCACCGGGCTGAACAGAAACATTTTCCGCGCTATATTGGAGGCCTCTTTTAGATCCTACATCCCTGGCGATTGCATCGCGCAGTTCTGGTATCCCTGCACCAGGGCAGTAACCCGTATAGCCGTCACCGATTGCTTTCTGCATGGCTTCCACGATATTTTCGGGGGTTGGTAGATTGATATCTCCCAAATGAAAGGGGTAAATTTTGTTTCCCTTTGCGCCCCAAGCGGCCGCTGCGGCAGAAACCGCGAAGGCGGTTTCAGTCCCTAAATGATTGAGTTGTTTTGCTAGTTTCACAATATTTCCTTAATTGACTTCAAAAACTATAGCTAAGTCCGATGTAACCCGCTCGCGGAGGAGCTGATCCTAAAAAGATCGGTATCTCGAGGTCTTCAATAATTGGAACTTCGAGTTCGTTTGGCTCCTCTCCTAGCAAGCCGAAAGTTTCGAACTCTCTATCGAAGAGGTTCTGAACAGTTGCGAATATCTCTAGGTTTTCACTAACTGCATAGCGCAGGCGTAAATTAGCTACTGTGTATCCGTCAATTTCGCCCATTTGATTTGATTCATCGCCTCTTAAAAATTGACTACTATTTCGCGCTATATCAAAACCAACATGCAAACCGTCAGTGAGTTCATAGTTGCCCAAAATTTTGAACTGGTGTTCGGGAATGCCTGGAATTTTATCTCCGCTTCGAACCTGTATCTCATCGTCGTCATCCGCAAAATCATGGTTAGGGCTTAACGCATTAAAACTATCTTCAAAGCTAGCGTTGATATTGCTATACGAAAGCATCCAATTGAAGCGTTGAATTTCGCCGCTAATGGAACCTTCAAATCCTTTTCGGAGTGTCTTATCGACGTTGGCGAATAGTCCAGTAGATCGACCAGTTGTTTGAAATAAGATATCGTCATGATTTGTAGTATGAAAGACGCTGAGGGAATACTGCAAATTATTAAGTTGGCCTCTGCTACCTAATTCGAAACTCTTAGCGACTACATCGTCTAGAGGAGGGTCGGCAAGGAAGGCATTTGGTAGCCTGCACTCAAAGTCTACATCATCAGGGTCATCCCCTTCTGCCATTGCATACTGAACTGCTAGATCAAAAACACCTTCGTTACACGCAAGCTCGATGGGTGTTGGCGCCCTTGAAGACTCGGAGTATGAAGCATAGAAATTATGATCTTCGCTGACTTGCCATGTAAGACCCAAGGATGGGTTGATTCGAGAAAATGTGTGATTCCCATTTAGCTCAGGTCGTTCTCCGGACTTGTCCCTCAAATCGACCTCAGTTTTATTAGCTCGCGCTGATGCTGTCAGCGAAATTGATTCGGTTAAATCTAAAATATTTGAGAAATAAATACTGAATGATTCCGTCTGGGTAGAGATTAAAGTGGCAGCCTCATCAACAAACGTGCCCGTCCCAAGAGACGTTGTAAGCCGGGTCAAAGGGTTAATGTTTGCGAGTTCAAGCACCGAATCAAATTTTGATTCACCATTAAAGTATGAACCGCCAACAACTAACTGATTAGCCATCCCTAAAAACTCATCAACTACGGTAAATTGGAAATCTGCCCCTGTGCTCTCTTGGTTGCGGTTACTCAGATTATTGATAGCGTCATCAGAGAGGATGCCAGTTCCAGAGAGTTCGTCTCCATCAAAGAGCTCTATGTTAAAGGTGTCATCAGAATTAAGGGCTTGTGCTGTGCTATTTAAGAAATTTTCCATAAGATTGCTGTTCCCAAATTGAGAGTCACAGACATCATCATCGTCTAAACCGATTTCCTCCAGATCATCTTCTTCAAGCCCTTCAATTAAGGACTCTGAACCGTTAAACGAACAAACGCCGAATTCGGAACCATCTCCATTAAACGCGTCAGTAGAATTTTCTCTGTAAAAAATGTTGCCGCTAAAACTTATCTTGGAATTGAACTCGTGGGAAAAGTCTACCCCAAACATGTCCATATCATTCTCAGTAATATCTGGTCCAGTGAAGATGGCCTCTCGCCGCAGATCTAAGAGCTCTATCGGCGCAGCACCATTCCCTGTCAATTCTGACTCCCCGTGCTGGAAGTTTAAATTTATTTCAGTGTTTTCCTTGCGCCAACCAAGGCTTCCGTAAAAGTTGATAGCATCTGAGCTGGAATAATCACGCCAACCATCTTCATCAAAGTACTCGACGTTTGCATAGAATGCGAATTCTCCGTTGTTACCGCCGATTTCAAAGTTCGAAACTGTCCTCCCGAATGACCCTGCGCTTACTTCCAGATTTGCTCCCTCAAAGCTAAAACCATTCTTCATTTCGATTACTAACGCTCCGCCCAAACTATTCAAGCCGTAAAGAGGGTTTGCACCTCCGCCGAGAGTCAAGGTCTCGATAGCTGACTGAGGTAATAGGTCCCAATTTACTGTGTCTCCTAAAGGCTCGTTGATACGAGCGCCATTCTGATAGACAGCAAGGCCTTGCGCTAAGCCTAATAGTGGCGATGCCGTAAAACCACGATATTGAATATCGGGTTGCATGGGATTATTTTGGGCGTCATTCACTGAGACGCTAGAGAAGTTTTGGCGAAGAAAGTCCGCAATATTTAATATTGACGCACTATCCAAGTCTTCAGCATTTGCCGTTTGGATTGGGTACGCAAGTTTAGTTGCGTCAATGCTTGAACCCGCGGGAACTACTCCAATAACCGTTATCTCCTCCAATCGCTGAGCGTCAGAAGCGAAGGACTTCATTAAAAGCATTGTCGCCAGAGCATATTGCCCAACAAATTTTTTCATTTAGTGGGTTCCTTCTACATAACGAAAGAGCAACCAATTTTGGTTCGGGAGTATAGCAAAAGTCAGATAAATAGGGAGGATTAGACCATGACTGACTGCAAAACTAACACCGTCAATTTTGACGTTGGCTTGGCAGATCGGTAAATTACCTTAGTCTCAACGAAAAATAGGTAAGTACGGAGCAAATATGTCGACGATTTTAGTAACGGGAGCAAACCGAGGTATTGGTTTAGAGTTTGTTAAGCAGTATATGGCGATGGGTGAACAGGTTATTGGTACTTATCGAGATGTTGGGAGCTCTGATGAGCTAATCAAGCTTAGCGAGGATAGCTCTGCGCTTGACATCCTAAACTTAGATGTAGCCTCGGATGACTCCATGGCGGCTTTTCCAGCTCAGTTGGGAGATAGACCTGTAGATATCTTTATCAATAATGCCGGTGTTTATGGGCCTCGAGATTCAAGTTTTGGCAATGTCGATGAGGCAAATTGGATTCCTGTTCTCCGCATAAACGCTCTGGCCCCACTTCTGCTCACTCAGCTAATTGTTGAGAATTTACGTCGTGGCCAATCTAAGAAATTACTCTACGTCACGTCAAAAATGGGTTCGATAGACGACAACAAGGGAGGCGGTTCTTATGTCTATCGTAGCTCTAAGGCAGCCTTGAACGCTGTCGTAAAGAGTATTTCAGTTGACCTTGCTTCTGAAGAAATGTCTGTAGCAGTTTTACATCCAGGCTGGGTTCGAACCGACATGGGTGGGCCAAATGGACTTATTGACAGTCAGACAAGCGTCTCGGGAATGATTGAAGTGATAAGAAATCTAGACCTAGGTTCATCGGGAGGGTTTTTTAATTACGATGGTACAGTGATCCCCTGGTAGGCAACCAAGCGTTGAATTGGTATGTGTTATATTTCAAAGGTTAAATGGGTGCGATTAGCGATCAGCGTTATCGCCATTACTGCGAGTAGTCATGCTTTGACTCATGGTGGTGTTGCATTCCAAGACGATCAATGTGTCATCACCGTTGACTTTATGCAGGCTCATTTTACAGTTTTTCAACCTGAAACGCGTGATAGTGAGGAGTTCTGTGAAGATATACCTGATGTGAGTGGATCCCTTTTTGTCATGGAGTACTTGCATGAGTTGCTTCAAGAAATGTCCGTAGACTTTCGAATAATTAAGGATATTAATAATGTTGGACGCTTTGCAGACTGGAACGATATACAAGAGATAGAAGATCTAGAGTCGGCAACCGTTTATTACCAAGCCCCCTCTATAGAGGATAGCGGATATTATCGAGCTAGTTATGCCTTTGAGGATCGAGGAACCTATATTGGGATTGTCACCGCAGAGCAACCAGGTGAAAAAGACAGTCATAATGCAGTATTTTACTTTCAAGTTGGAGGGAGAGATTGGGGCACGATTCCCATTTTTATTTTACTGTTATTCTTTTGTCAATTGGGCTATTGGTACTACAACGGCGGTTATGACCGCCACTTAATGGGCAAAAGGAAAGGATAGAAATTCGGTAAAGAGCACTTAAGGTGACGCATTTATTAACTCACTAAAGAGCAAGTTGGTTACAAATTTTTCATGGTAGTTTGGTGCTTTTAAACGAACTGTAAATTTGAGCAAGAAGTAATTACGCCGATAAAGTTTAGTATAAGATGAAATCTACCGAATTCATTTTCTTTGGTCTTTGTCTATGAACGCTAAGATTTTGCGATTAAACAAAGCAGGCACTCCGGTCAGTTGGCTCTCCCGTGAGGAGACCGCAACGCTTTTGGTTAAGGATCAAGTCATTTGGTCACTTGGTGATACGGTAATGGAGATTAGGGGTGGCTACAATCGAAAAGGTGATCAATCAATCTTAAGGTTACCGAGCATCGTTGCATGTGACGGTAAAGTGCATAAAGAAAACTTTGACCCACCATTAGAGAATAAATTCCTTTTCCGTAGAGATCGAAATATATGTCTATATTGTGGCGGTAAATTTGGGGTTCATGAATTATCCAGGGATCACGTGAACCCTCTGTCTAGGGGTGGTAAAGATGTCTGGACTAACGTGGTGACTTCATGTCGGCGCTGTAATAATAGGAAAGCAGATCGAACCCCTGAAGACTCACACATGAAGCTGCTCGCGATCCCATTCGTTCCTAATCAATATGAGTTCCTCTACTTATGTAACCACAATGTGCTTGCGGATCAGATGGAATTCCTCAGCGTTCGTTTCTCGAAAAACATCGCAATTTCTTAAGATTAAATCTCTAGTTAAAAGCAGTTATTCTCCCCCTTATCTGACCGCGGGGAGTCTGCTAACTGTGCTACGATGTCGGGAAGGGAAGTAATGTTAAATGATTGATAACAAGATCAAAAAAAATCAACCGTTGGGTTTCTGCCTATCTCTTATAACTGCTGCAATGTGGGGTATTTTACCAATTGCCTTAAAAGAGTTATTGGCAGGTATGGACGCAGCAACTATCGTTTGGTATCGATTTCTACTGGCCGCACTGTTTGTTTTGGGCTGGCTATATTTTAGGGGTCAACTTCCCAATCCGGCAGGAGTAAGTAAACTGATGCGAGGTATCATAATTATCGCTGCAGCGGGACTATGTGCGAATTATGTTCTTTTCTCCTATTCGCTTAACTATGTGAACGCGGAGACTAGTGAGGCTGTCATTCAGCTGACTACTCTTTTCTTAATTCTAGGTGGTGTTGTATTTTATAAGGAGCAATTTACAACCATACAAAAAGTAGGGACCTTGTTGATACTGACCGGACTTATCTTATTTTTTCATGATCGGTTCACTGACTTTAAAAGTTTAGGAAATCGTCAGACCGTTGGGGTATCGATAGTTTTTTTCTCCGCCATTGCATGGACAATCTATGCCCTATTACAAAAGAAGTTGTTGCGCAAATTTAAATCCTTCCAACTTTTATTCATGATGTGCTGCTTCTCTGCCTTAGTACTTTTGCCGTTTGTATCTCCGGGTCTTTTATTCCAACTAACGGGATTTCAGTTTTTTCTGTTGAGTTTTTGCTGTATTAATACCTTGGTCGCATACGGCTGTTTTACCGAGGCGCTGAATTGTTGGGAGGCCTCAAAAGTAAGTGCGGTATTAGCCTTGGCACCGTTATTCACGATAGTGGGTTTGCAAGTCATAGTTTCTTTCAATCCTGAGTATGCTTATTCAGATCGACTAACTGTTTTATCGATTATTGGCGCTATGCTCCTTGTCCTGGGATCAATGCTCACGGCACTTATGCCCATTCTCTCAATACATTTTAAGAGCCGTGACTGAAATTCAAAATCATTTCACCTACAGTAAAATGATTGCGCTGTGCTCATATCTTACGTGTTGACACACCCATTTAAATAAGAAAGACTTGCGCTTCCGGGGGGAACGGCGACTTTGTAAACTGTTAACAAAACAGGAAACCCGGTATGTTTAGCCCAAGATCCATTAAAGCCCTTACCTTTTCTATCTTTTTTTTATTTCAGCTTAGCTCCCATGCAGAAGTTTCACGAATTGAAATTCTTAAGCGCGAGCAAATTAGTGCTGAAACCTTGGATTATTCTTATGAAAAAATTCAAGGGATTGTGTATTTTTCCCTAGATCCCCAAGACCCGGCAAACTCTACGATTACTGATATTGATTTTGCTCCGACTAATAATAATGGGCGAATAGAGTATGCGACAGATTTTAAATTGCTCGTGCCTTCAAGCAATATTGCCAACAAAGGCTTACTTTATATGGTAAACAACAGGGGGAGAGGGAGTACCCCGCCCGAAATTTCGTTGAATGATCCACTTTCAGGGCTTGGTTTTACCTATTTACTGACTGGGTGGATTAATGAACTAGAAGAGCGGCCTGAGAGGCTGCGCTTGCATGCCCCAATTGTTAGTTTAGAGCAAGAGCCAATTACGGGTGACGTTCGCTATGAGGTCAGTGTCTCTGCAGTGTCTAACGACGTTAACATCGCTGGTGGTGGGCATCTCGCGTATGAACCTACTGACTTTGGATTAAGGGAAGCGCAACTTAGCGAGCGAGCATATTTGAATGACCCAAGAGTTCCGCTTGAGAGATCACAGTTTGAATTAACCGTCGACGCTTCACCTAACAGTAATCAGAAAGCGGTCCAGCTAACCGTTGATGGTGATTTGCAGCCCGGGGTCATTTATGAACTCATATATGAGGCAAAAAACCCAGTGCTTGCGGGCGCCGGTATGTCGGCTATCCGAGACCTTGTTTCTTTAATTCGATACGAGGATGGTGAAGCTAATGAATTAATTGGGCTTGGTCTTCATGATATAGAACATACAGTTGCTTATGGTTTCTCTCAAAGCGGGAGATTGTTGAGACAGTATATGTACGATGGTTTTAACGCAGATCTTGAGGGAAGGAAAGTTTTTGACGGTGTCGTTCCGTTCATTGCTGGTGGCGGTTACGGGATGTTTAACAATAGATTTGCTATGCCAACCCGAACTAATGGACACCATTCCAATCATCTTTATCCTAATGATCTCTTCCCATTTACTTATGGTGATAGCACAGACCCTTTCACAGGATTTACGGATGGAATTCTCAAAAGAGCTAGAGAGACAAACACTGTGCCATCCGTCATGCATATACAAACCACGAATGAATATTGGTTAAGGGCTGGATCGCTACCACATACCAACCCCGAGGGAACGAGAGATGCCACTTTACCAGCTGAGGTTAGATTCTATACGATTGGTGGGTCGCAGCACGGTTCTGGAAATGGGCTGCCAGGGGCAGCAAGGAGCGGTCAGTTGCCGCGAAATCCGAGCATGTGGAATCCGATTGGTATGTCGCTAGTAACTCGCATGTATGACTGGGTTGCGGAAGGACGAGAGCCACCTCTGTCTCGATACCCTTTGATTGAGGATGGGTCACTAGTCTCTTCGCATGTTGGAGGTAGTATTAACGAGGTTGCGTGGAACGAAATTGGTTTCGTTAATCACCCTTCCAGTATGTATAAACCAACGCATAATAATTATGGGAAGCGGTGGGCTGAAGAGCGAATAATTGACAAACATCCAACTTCCTCGAGTCATTACTATAGCCCCTTAGTGCCGGCGGTAGATACAAATAACAATGACCTTAATCGTAGCACTATACTCCCTCCTACAACATCAGTGCCACTAGCCACATTTACTTCGTGGAATTTAAGAGCTCCACACACCGGAGGAGAGAGATCTCTTGCGAGACTATCTGGTGGTTACATCCCGTATCCAAGAGACGATGAGATAGCGATAAAAAATAATGATAAACGTAATTCAATCGCTAGCTTGTACAGGACCTTCGAGGATTACTTGCAAAAATATGAGTCTGCTACGGATGCATTGATCCGAGATGGATATCTGCTTCCTGGATTTAAACCAGCTTATATGAATATTGCTCGAGCTATGGAAAACGTGTTCGATTACTAATCAAAAGATTCACAAAGTAACTTTGAGAAATCTATGATCTTAATCATCTCCGGGAGAGTTTAGCTCAATTGGTGCTAGTCTTGGCAGCACGCATTGGTGCGGCGCTGAATCATAACTAACATCATTTGGGTTAAGACCACCTTTTAGATTCAGAAAGCTAACCGAAGGGTTCTGCCCGAGGCAAACTATTCTGGAAGAGTCGCTTTCGTCAGCACTCAATCCACCCCATACGACGTTTGGCGTATTTATCTGAGCGATCTCATGCCAAGCCATGAGAAGTCGGTGCCTTGGCGAAGTGCCTCCACCACGAAAATCATTATCATGGATATAGATTTGTTCTGGGAAGGGATCATAATTCGGGTCCTCAACTGTTCGGCCCCCAAGCGTATAGCTATATATCATCAAATTGACATTGCCGTTGTCCCAAAATTGGTTCTCAAACACCTCAATGTTATCGTTTGCTAAGATGAGCAAACCGGTACCGGGCGGTACGTTGCCCACAATTGCACCTTCAGGTGCAAAATTCTCAGTATTATTGCGGTATATTTCGTTATTAAATACTCTGGTTGCTTGCCCGCCTTGGATCTCAAGATTTGGTAAATCAAACACAAGAACACCGCCAGTGTTATTTGTGGCGACGTTGTCGTACACATCGGCATAGGTCGAATTCTCGATTTCTATTCCTGCGACATTATATTCTGCGCGCGAGTTACGAACGATAATTTGGGTAGATTGCCCGACGTAGATGCCAGCATCGGCAGCACCGATGGCAACTGAACCTTCGATGAGAATATTCTGAGACTGAACCGGATAAATACCGTAGGCCCCATTCTCTGGACTTGGGCCGTTTGTCCATTCAGTTCGAACTCTGCGAATAGTTACATTCATGCTTTCATTAATCTTAAGGGCATCACCTACGGTATCTTCTATTGCAAGATCTTCGATAACAAAATCATTGGCCGTTACGAGCAATCCCTCTGCTCCCTGCGCCTGATCAGAAAACGATAAAATTGATTGATCCATACCAGCACCACGTATTGTGACTCCAGGCACGTTTAAAGAAAGGCTCCGTTTAAAATGATGAATTCCGGCAGGGACTTCAATGATACTGCCGGGTTTGGCTTCAATAAGTTGTGCTTGAAAAGATTCTTCAAAGCTTAATTGAGGAATTGGACTATCGTCGGACTGATTACAACCAATTATTACGACTGACAGAGTAGTTAAAAAAATAATCCTTATAGTTGTGTTCATAAGTTTCTGAGCCAAATTTTGCAAAGTTTATTTGAGCACTACGAATAATCCGTTATATCCGCAGTAGTTTTTGTCGCAGTCTATACATCACCGTTATCTCTCAACTACTTCGTACATCCACGTATCGCCATTCGTTACACTAGCAGATGAACCCAAGCCTTGCGAGCCGCCAAAGTATTTCCTACTAAGTTCATTAAGAACGGGTTGCACTTCAGGCCCTTCGACAAATCGTTTTAGTCGCTGCTCGTAGAGATTATCGTCGATGCGCAGAATAATTCGATCATCGTCAGGAATATAGTGTGGCCATTGTTTCCAGATGGCTCCTGGGCGAGTATTCATGTACCCGCTGACTATAAATAATCGACTATCATGCACGGCAAGCCAGACGACTCTTGATCTGGCGGGGCTCATAGTCTGGAATTCGATCAAATCGCGTTCTTTAAGATAACTCCAGTCATCGGGCGCGTCGCGTGTCGTTCCGCTAGTGAATGGCCCACCTGTAAAGACTGCAATAGGTCCATCTGTAAAACGCATGGCAAGAAGGAATAAAGCCAACACCGCAAGGATGCCCATCACGCCAAACCCTAGTTTATTAATGAAACTCTTCATGATATTTTTGCAATTTCCTCGTCAAGTGATCCGTCTTATCTTCTGGGACGTTTGAAAAAGTGTAGCGTTCCAATATGGCTTAACTCCATATACGCTGCAACTTCAATGCCCTTTGAACATTCTCGCACTAGCAGCCCTAAGCGAGAATGTTCATTTTTTAAAAGCTTCGATTTTCCTGTTCTTTTTAGAGTACACTCTGGGACAATTTCCGTAAACAGTGTGGATTTCTTAGGCAATGAATCGACCTTCCTCTGTGATCCTTTTGCTCGGGTTTTTAGGGCTTACAACACTCGTATTCTTGCTGCAACTCTTCGCGTCCGAACGGGTTGAAGTGGTTGATCTGCATACTTTGGATCAAACCTCGAAAGAGGTAACTACCAGACTCTGGGTAGTTGACGATGGTGGGTACCAATATTTACGAGTGGGTTCTGACGGCAGCGACTGGTTCACTCGTTTGCAGGCAGCCGAGACTGTTGACATTACTCGGAATAATCGACGATATCGATACTCATGGGCAATCAAGAAAGACAAAAGTGAGGCAATCAACCATTTGATGCGCAGAAAATACGGCTGGGGAGACGTCTTCATTGGCGCCCTAACGGGAGGAAGAGTTGGCTCGATCCCTATTGAACTTCGCTTGGCGCTCTAACATCGTATGGTCTCTGACCAAAGACCCTAGAGTAAGTGATAGATCGTATGTTATAAGACGATGTCGAGTTTAAGTTTAAGCCCTCATAAAAAAAGCAACTAGAGAGGAAAACATGAAAAGAGCGATAATCTTTTTACTTACCCTGCTTTTAGTGCCAGCCGCTCAGGCTAGTGTGAAACTTTATATTTTTGATTGTGGTCATATCTACCGCGATGACATCAGCGATTTTGGCCTATCTAATGAGGAGACCAATGTCCGCGAATTATTTGTAGCTTGTTATTTGATTGACCATCCAGATGGTAAAATGATTTGGGATGCAGGTTTACCACTAGATTTGGTGGGGCCCCGTGAGTCTGGGGCTAGCAACTGGTACGAAAGATCCATTATCGACCAACTCAGTGATATTGGCGTAGAGCCTAGAGATATCGAATTTGCGGCATACTCACATTTCCACTACGACCATGTCGGGGCGGCGAATGCTTTTGATGAAGCCACGTTGTTAATTCAAGAGGCGGAGTATTATGCTGCTTTCCATGATGCTGTGAACAATCCGATTTTTCGCCCGCCCCTGTATGACGATCTTATGGATTCCACCAAGGTTCTACTGAATGGGGATCATGACGTTTTCGGCGATGGCAGCGTTACAATCCTTTCTGCGCCGGGGCACACGCCAGGACACCAGGCTCTCAAGTTGGAGTTAGAAAACTATGGACCTCTAATCCTGTCAGGAGATCTCTATCATTTTGAGGCAAGCAGGATGCTAAGGAGAACACCGGTTTTTAACACCGATTCAAGCGAGACACTGCGCTCGATGAACAAAATTGAAGTCATTCGACAAGAGAGCGGAGCAACCTTTTGGATTCAGCATAACTTGGAGTTGGCAAACTCACTAAACTTGTCGCCGTATTACTACGACTAGCACAAAGCACATATTACATAAGTCCAGATATTGCTCTCACTCGATGGCTTTCACTATCCGTGACATAAACGATGCCCTCATGCACACAAACCCCATGAGGGCGATCTGTCATGCAATTGAGAGGGTTACCGTCGGAACCATTTCCCCGTTCGCCGTTGCCTAGCACTGTGTCAATTATTCCTGTAGAAAGAGCTAGGCGCCTAATGACATGGTTCTCGGTGTCAACGATATATAATGAGTGGTCCTGTCTTGAATAAGCGATGCCTTTCGGTCCGTTGAAAGTGCAGTTAATTGCAGGCCCTCCATCCCCGGCGTAACCCTGTTCCCCGGTACCGGCTATCCTTTCCAGTCGGTCTCCTTGTATGTCGATTCGATAGATAGCGTTTCCTTCTCGGAGCACTAAATAAGCGTTCCCATCAGGGTCGGTATCTATTGATCGCGGTCCTAAAAGCGGCGTACCTTCCAATGAAGCTCTATCTGGGGTTTGCGTCCTTTCGCCGGTCCCAGACAAAGTGCGAATGATACCGGTTTCCCGGCTCACAATGCGCAGACGATGATTGCCAATATCACAAATCAGAAGATTGCCGCTAGAGTCAAAGGCAATACTATGAGGGCGGTTGAGTTGTGAGAGCACAGCTGGTCGACCATCTCCCTCGTCCCCAGCCTCACCGTTACCAGCTAAAGTTGTGACCAGCCCAGTCCGAGCAGCAATCCGGCGAACACTGTGAGAGTCTCGTTCGACTATGTAGAGATTACCTTGCTCATCCCAGCGAATCTCGTGAGGTGCGTTAAAGGATGTCTCTAGGGGGTTGCGTGATTCGGCAACGAAACCTTTCTCGCCATTTCCAGCGATGGTTGTTAGTCGGTTTGTTGATAGGTTGAGTCTTCGAGTCCGTCCAGTATCAACCTCGCAAAAGTACAAATGATCGCCGGGCCCTATAACCACCCCATAGGGATTGTTGACCGGGGTTTCGGTGGCGAGGAGGCCATCACGGCCTTCAAATTCATAGCCGGCTATACCAGTCCCGGCGACAGTATTAACTTGCCAGTTTTGCTGCGCAATGCTGATACGAGGGACAGCAAAGGCGGTACCGGTAAGTGCCATTTTTTTCAAGAACGAGCGACGAGTGGAGTTTTTCATATCAAAGCCTTTACTTATTTTTGACAGAATACTTTTAGGCTTCCGTTTACCTGTATTTGGACTGCTACTGACTTCTAGTAAATTTTTACCCTGATAACACTAAAAATTCAACTAAAACGAGTTGTTTATGTTGAGAGGTGCTTGAGTTTTTTGGTTGTCCCCAATACTCTCTCACTGTGTGAAAGCAAATCTTAATTTAATCGTTTTCATAAACTACTAAAATCCATTCCCAGTCTAGGTCACCCTACAGCGGTTAAGATTAAAAGTTAAAAAGGAGAAATTAAATGTGCGATAACGATACACAAAAAGATGTTGAAGAATATCTGAGCCGCCATCCCGAAATGACCCGGCGAGACTTCACGAAGCTGGCCACTGGTGCCGGTTTGGCGATGATGTTGCCCCCAATGGCGAATGCTCAGTCGGTGTCGGAAAGGGACATCGAGATTAGAACGCCGGACGGTGTGGCTGATTGTTACTTTGTTTATCCATCTCAAGGGGCTCACGCAGCAGTTCTTGTATGGCCAGATATCTTAGCTTTGAGGCCCGCTTTTCGGGAAATGGGCAAGCGTTTGGCCCGGTCTGGTTATGCAGTGCTTACCGTAAATCCTTTCTACAGGGATGCTCACGCTCCTGTGGTCGGGTTTGGCGCAAGCTTTGGGCAACCAGAGACGCGCGAAATTGTGTTGCCCATGGCGAGAAATCTTAACGCTGACACACATTTCACAGATGCAAGAGCTTTTATTGAGTGGCTCGATCAGCAGCCGGAAGTTGATACCTCGAGAGGGATAGGTACGACGGGTTATTGTATGGGAGGAGCTATGGTTATGCGCACGGTTGCGGCTGTTCCGGAGCGGATGGCGGCTGGAGCCACATTCCATGGGGGTGGCCTTGCAACCCAAAATCAGGATAGTCCTCACCTACTGATTCCAGACACACGAGCGCAGATGCTCCACTGTGTAGCGCAAAATGATGACGATAATGACCCCGATGCAAAGGAGACACTGAGAACCTCTTATGCCGACGCAGGGCTATCGGCCGAAATTGAGGTCTACGAAGATGCTATGCATGGGTGGTGCGCGATCGATTCCCAAGTTTATCATCAGGCTCAAGCGGAACGAGCATGGAGTAGGCTTTTGAATCTTTTCGACAGAGCGTTAGCGTAAAAAATAGCATAGAGGCTATGAGAATTTCATAGCCTCTATTTTAATTCTTACTTCGCCGCATTAATCTTGTTTGTCCAAAAGATGTCTATATTGCCAAAACTATTGTCTTCTCTGGACGAAAACCACGAGATGGTATTGGCTCCGGGCGGCAGTGCGGGACACATGTCAGCGGCTGCTGTGTTAACCTGCGGACCTAGATTATATGCGGGTCCCCACGCGTTTTCGCCCTGTTGCATTGACCCGTAAATGTCCATCCCTCCGTAACCGCCTGGTCTGCTGGAAGTAAAGTAAACTGTACCGTCGGTGTCCTGTGTGAAATGAAATTCCTCAGCTGCTGTGTTGATGTTTGATCCCTGATTGATCGGCTCGAGCCAATTACCATTTGCGTCTTGGCTAGAACAATAAATATCCGAACCACCAAACCCACCCGCGCGCCTGGAAGCAAAGCAAAGTGTTTCGCCGTCTTGCAGGATAGCGGGGCAGTGTTCATTGCCCTCATCTGTGCTAATTGGGTAGGGTATTAGTTCTGGCTCAGACCAAACGCCGTTTTCCTTGTGGGTCACAAATAGGTCAGTAGCATTGTTTGGGTTCGAGGTAGCAAGCCGGTCCGATTTAAAATAGATGGTATTCCCATCGGCTGTTATCCAAGGCTCTCTATCATCCCCGAGTCTTAGCGGATCGACATCAGTTGCGGGTGCAGCGTTGATTGGCAGACCCATGTTGACGGGCTGATTCCAGCTACCAGTTTCGGAGTCGAAGGTGGCGATGTAGAGATCTTTTGGATCTCCTGGAGCAACAGCCATATCCTGTCTGGCACTGCAGTACACCATGGTCCCGTCAGCGGCGAAAGACAACTCGCCCTCTGCCCACATCGTGTTAATGGGGGCCCCAAAATTGTGAACCGCCATATCAACCCAGCTTTGCTCCTGAGCTGCTACAGAGGGTCCGGTTAGGCTGGTTGACCAAAAGATAAATTGTGCGAGTCCTCGCTTAAAAGTCATAACAAACCTCTTATGTGCATTAAATCTATGATCGAGATGTAATTTGAAAAGTCCACCACCGGTCTGGTCGCTGGGCATCAGGTTCTGGTGCTGGATTGTCGGGAGCGGCGAAGTTTTGAAGTTTGGCAACCCGTGCCGCCCACGCTCTATCCATGGTCGTTGGATCAGTGATTCGATTCACATGAACTGGGTATGTTGTGCCGTCGAGTCGCATTACACCCGTTTCATCTTCACCGACCTTACTTGCCCAGTACTTTGTGTCGCAAAAAGAGCAACTAAGATACATTTCACCTTCCGGTGTAGTCATACAATTTAAGTTGATTGAGTGGGGTCGAATACCCGCGTAGATCTGTAATTGACAAAGCGGGACTTGATTGGCAAATGACCAATCTGAAACTGGCTCACTGTAGCTTTCGCCAAAAAGGATTCCACCTGGAGTTCTCTCGCACGGACAAACCGCAGAAAAGACAATAAATCCAATAATACCTATAGCTAGCACTGCAGCTATTGATCCACCAACTAATATTTTAGTCTTAGACTGATTTGTTTCAGCAAGTTCTTCTGACATAGCACTACCTCTTATTCTTAGGTTATATTCTTCGGGTTAGTTGAAAATCAAGCACCATCTCTTCAGTAAGCGAGTGACCAAATCCCGGCTCGCTTGGGGCGATAACATAGCCATTTTCAACATGACACGACATAGCATCCAAAATAGCTGATCCCTCCGGAAAACTTTCTGCCATGGTACAGCTAGCCGACGTTAAAGCAATAGGAAATCCCCACGAGCTGGCTCCTCTGTGGGGAATTAACTCAAGGCCAGCACCCTCGACGAGTGCAGAAATTCTCCGTCCCGCGGTTGTTCCTCCGCACCAGGTAATGTCTGGCTGGAGAATTTCCGCCGACCCAAGCCCAACCAACACATTGAATCCATGTTCGGTATATTCGTGTTCGCCGCAAGCGATTCTCGTCCAACCGTCACCTTTTCCTCCAATTCGGCTTACCAGTTCAGCATATCCAAAGACATCGTCCGGCGAGAGAAGCTCCTCCATGAAATAAAGATTAGCCTCGCGAAGGCGTTCACAAAAAGGTATCGCCCATTCCACCGTACCATCGCGTGAGACGCAGTCTGTCATGATGCGGACATCTGGCCCCAATTGGTCCCGAGCTTCCAGGACAGAATCGATAAATTGATCCACTACATTTTGAGGAGTCCTTGGGCCACCGTAGGTAGTCCTTTTAAAATTTTTAACGCCACTGCGCTGTGCCTCTAAAAAATCACCGTTAGTTTGATAAATCTCAATACGATCGCGTTCCGCTCCCCCGAGCAGCTCGTGCACTGGCTTCTCAACATATTTGCCCGCAATATCCCACAGCGCATTGTCGACGGAACTAAGTGCCATTGCGAAAACACCCCGACGACCGTAAAAGACGCTGGATGTATACATTTGGTCCCAAAGCTGTTCAACATTCAGCGGGTTGGTATCGAGTAAAAAGTGTTTGAGGTGACCATCGATAATTTCGACAGCTGCGCTGCCACCTGCTCCCATACCAAAACCTGTAATGCCCTCATTTGTCTTAATGATGGTAATAATGGCTGATGGGAGCTGCTCGAAAGGTCCACCAAACCGCCAACGACCGGGGTCGTTCTCATCAGCAAAGGTTGGAGATTCGAGGAGCCCCTCGGAGCGTTCATTGATATAAATAGGGTAAGCTTCTACAGAGCGCACTCTGAGATTGGTTGTTTGCGCAAGTGCTCGCATTGGCGCAGGGCTTGCTAAGGTTGACCCAGCTAGAGCAAAATACGAGCCCGCTTTTCTAAGAAACTGTCGCCGAGCCAGGAAGTTTTTAGCACTCTTCTTCATTTATTAAAATGCACTCATTGTCAGCGTAAAACTCTCAAAAGGTATCTTCAATTGCAAGTAAATCCAACCCCAGATTGTAGGAACGGTTCAAGTTTCAACTTACTCTGGGATTTGTACCTCTAAAGCGAATAGTTGTCTTAATATTCTTTTCCATTGAATGTACTGTTCTTCCATGGTTCCGTTTAATCCGTGAACTCTTTCGTTAAGCTCCATTATCGCTGGAGCGATTTCGTTGTTGAAACCTGCTGATATTTCTCGGTACTCTAATTCAAAGATTTTACTCCACCGGTATCGGTCATATCGCTGAGTTAATGTGAGGTATCTACCAGAACGACCATAGTTATTGAAATCATATTGTTCTCCAGCAGCCTTTATCTCTTCATTAATTTGATCAAAGGAGTACTTTCTCCAGACTGCATAGGCGGGGCGCATTTGCTGATAAAGAGAACCATAATACTCGTCTACGGTATCGATGAATAAGTGGTGCCGGAGACGCATATCTTCCACACGACCAAGCATAGGATCCTCTGTGGCGGGCAAAGTGGCTACGGTGAGTAAATTACTGTTGTCTCTAATTAGGTTTTTCTCAAAAGACTCAGGAGCAAGATCGCTGGCGTAAACCATCTGTGACACGCGTTTTAAATCGACTAGTTCTTGATCGGTGAGAGTCGAGCGATACTTTACTAAAGAGTTGTTTATTTTGTTATAAATGTCCTGAAACGGTTCAACAAATGTTCTGGCTTCAAAAGGTTGCCCCGGTGTGTATCTAGTTGAGCTTGGAAAATCGTCCTCAGTGGTAAAATCTAAATATTCTTGATCTAACCAAGTGCGTCCGCTGCTATCCACCGCGGTGACATGGACCAAAATATGCTTCCCATCCGATGCAATTACCTTTGCCTGTACTTGTAGATCAACCGATGGATCATTCGCAGGTAGTACACGAACGGCGCCCCACTGATTTGAACGTAAGAGAGTCTCCCTCAATATGTAGGGGAGGTAATGGATTTCATTTTCCCTAATTTCACTAAAAATCCATTCGCCAAACTCTAGAGATTCGTTTTCGTTTATTGCCATCTCGAACACATTAACAGCAATGTCGATGAGGTGATTTTCAGGCGGCGTCTCTCCTGCGTAAATGAGATCCACGTTGTCCACGGGGGCTGGCAGTATTGCATTATCGTTGAGAGTATCAATGGTCTGCGCGCAACCTTGAAGAATGAGATAAGGAAAGAATATAGTTCGAAAAGTGATGCTTTTAAGTGCCATGTCTATTTATCTAGGGTTGCCTCATCCTGCAGGAACGCCCTCTCGTGACAGTTTGAACGCATACATACTCATCTTGTGGTGCTTGGTATTTGTTAAATGCTTGAACCAAATTAAAGGGAACCGAGTTATTGCTCGAAATGCTAGTCATAAACCTTATTCGCTCGGAGTCGGAAGAAATGCTCAAACGATGGATTATGTAAAGTCCGTCTGGCAGAGCAATTTCGAAGACCAGCTGCTGTCTATCCCACCCGCAAATCTCCGTCCCATGTCGGCTAGAGAATACCTCATTTGGTCCAGTTTCCATGCTGCAAATAAGCGGGGCTTCTCCTCTTCGGTGGATTCGAACTTCATAGCGGTTCTGGAATATCTCCATCGTAGAGGAGCGGTTTATATACTCTGACAATCTGGCGAGATCAAACAGGTTTGCTTGGCGGCGTCTAGGTTTGTTTAACCCTAGATTACCTATGCTTATCGAAGGTCCCTGTCCTAAGCCTATCCCGGATCTCTGCAGTGCAGCAGTTTCTTGGCGTATAGACATACGACGACTTAATTCATCCTGCCAGTCATCGCTTCTTGCGAAATCTTTCTCCCAATTACCGGCGAAATTCATACGGATAGGAGTTTCTAGATCCAATAACGGGAGATCATCCGTGGCAGTTTGGCTATGAGAGTGTCCGGATGAAATAAAGCAAGAAACCACCAAGCCTAGATTGATAAGAAACTTTATATGCTCTTTTCGTCGCTCCCTCGATGAGTTCGTTTCATTGTTACAACAAGTTATTTTAGCCATGTTTCGCCTGTTTCATTGCTATTTCGTATTAAGTGCTTAATCGGCAAAGATCTTTTGAAATGCTCCAACACACACTTGCAAGTGTCAATACTCAAATAATGATTAATAGAGGTTCTTGGCATAGACATTACGTATATAGAGTCATATGCTCAGAGTTTAAGGGTACTTAACCGAGGAGATTGATTGTTTGGAAACATTACTTCCTGCTAGAGCACTGACTTTCTGTTTAACCTCAATCTTATTGCTCCTTTGCAACGCTTCGTTAATGTTCGAGGCGGGCGCTGCGGAGCCTTCCATTGCAGACCTAGTGGAGTCGTTTTGGTCAAGTACTGCTGAAAACTCTGCTAGTTTATCGGGTCAACTAAAAGAAGCGTCATCAGATATCTCGGTTCTTTATCAAGCTTTGCAGGAAGGTCCACGATACAGGTCGGATGTACCTACGGGACAACAGGAGAGTGCGCGAGTTGCCGCAGACGGCACGCGTTTTCCTTACGTGTTTTTAGTGCCTGAAAGTTACGATCCAGCAAAAATGTATCCAGTAGAGTTTATGCTGCATGGAGGTGTGAGCAGGCCAGAATGGGAGCCGGGGGGCGGCTGGTGGCGCAGGGGTTTTGATTCACTGAAAAGAGAAGATCGTATCGTGGTTGTTCCAGCGTCATGGAGCAATGCATTCTGGTGGCACGAAAATCAAGCCGAGAACTTGCCGGCAATCCTGCATATTTTAAAAGCGAGCTATAACATCGATGAAAACAGGGTCTCACTGACTGGCATTTCTGATGGCGGGACGGGCGCCTACTTCTTTGCATTTAAACAACCCACTCCGTGGGCAACTTTTTTACCTTACATTGGGCATCCGGGTGTGCTGAGAAATCCGCAAATTGGTGGTTATCGACTCTATTTTGAAAATTTAATGTCGAGACCCCTTTATATCGTAAACGGCGAAAATGATCGTCTGTACCCAGCTTCTTCGGTGGAGCCTTTTATTGACATCTTGGAGGAAGCAGGCGTTGATCACATCTGGAGGGTAATCCCAGAGGGTGAGCACAATACGAGCTGGTTACCCGATGAAATGGATTCTATAGAGAACTTTAAGCAAGATAATCCTAGGAATGCGTTGCCAGGGAACCTCATGTGGGTAGCGGATCGTGTGGATAAATTTAATCGAAACTCGTGGGTGAGAATAGACGAATTGTCACAGACACCGGGGCTTATTGAGGTCACACGGGAAGATAATGAAATTAAAGTTGTTGCGAGAGGAGTTTCTAAATTTACTTTGCTTCTTAATCCGGAAGAGGTGGATTTTTCGAAGTCCATCAGCGTTAACGTAAACGGAGTGAATATACTTAGAGAACACGTTGCTCAAAATGCTGATACGTTATTGTTTTGGGCTAATAAAGATCGAGACAGAAGTATGCTATTTACGGCTGAGCTTAATTTGGAGGTAAGCGAATAGGGCGAAAAATAGATCTCAAATTTGTTGTAGTATTTCCCTTCTCGCGATAGTTTTCGCTTATCAAATGCTACAGTCTCCAAGATATAGCAATCTAGAGTCCTTACTTTTAAGCATATCGAGTTAGAGAATGTAGCTGAAATCCATTAATAAAATATTGAACTTATCTAGATATGACTAATAGAAAAAAAATAGGGCAGCTAGATGTTGCCGTTGAACTTGCCGATTTCATTAACCAAGAACTTCTCCCTAAAATCGAACGCGATGAAGAACATTTCTGGCGGGGTTTTGAAGCCATCATTAAAGAATTTTCTCCTCTCAATTCATCCCTGCTCACTGAAAGAGACAATTTACAATCTAAGATTGACGAGTGGCATCGAGAGCGTCGAGGGGAAACGCATAATAGCGTTGCTTATAAAGAGTTCTTAACTGAAATAGGTTACCTCGAAGGCGAGGAAGAAAACTTCACCATTTCGACATCTAAGGTTGATAAAGAAATTGCATTACAAGCAGGCCCCCAACTCGTTGTTCCCGTTAAAAACGCGCGTTTTGCTCTCAATGCTGCAAACGCAAGATGGGGAAGTTTATACGATGCTCTATATGGAACAGATGTCGTATCAGAGGAAGACGGGGCAGAACGAGCAGGAGGTTACAATGAGCGTCGTGGGGAACGCGTAATTGAATTCGCCAAAAACTTTTTGGATGAAAGCTGCCCGCTTATAACGGGATCGCATAAAGATGCGATTGGTTACCAAATAGAAAATGGCGAGCTAGAAGTCCTCTTCGAATCAAAGACAACAAGTCTAGTTAATACATCAAAATTGAAAGGCTATAGAGGCAATCCAGCTAAACCAGAAGGTGTATTGCTGGCAAATAACGACTTACACATAGAGATTCAATTTGATGAAAATTCACCGGTAGGCTCTACAGATCCAGCCGGTATCAAGGATCTGATCTTAGAGGCCGCGGTGACTACGATTCAAGACTGTGAGGATTCGGTGGCCGCGGTTGATGCAGAGGATAAGGTAGAAATTTATCGTAATTGGCTGGGTCTC
>ERZ802830.1037-NODE-1037-length-27210-cov-11.3203_pt1 | contig 27210 bp, 28 predicted proteins | sample MGYA00345654_ERZ802830 | MGnify/ENA primary metagenome ERZ802830 (study PRJEB30503, sample SAMEA104212375) | marine metagenome | biome: Westerlies Biome; feature: [SRF] surface water layer (ENVO:00010504) within the epipelagic zone...; material: water...
TCGCTTCTGTTTCTCAGCCCCCGAGAGCACTGCCGCGGCGGTACTGGTTCCAAGCCGCCACAAACAGACCCAGAAGGGTGACCGGAATCAGCCCCAGAACAATGCCGCAGAGAAGGGGTTCGATCATCTGGTCGCGCCCGGTTGATTGATTAAGCACAATTGTTCCATGCAACTCTTGCCTCTGTGACGGCTCCGTCATCAACTGCTGCATCACCTGACCGCAAACGTGGTCTTGTTTCAGCACTCATCGCTGTTGCAGGCGCCACTGCTCTCGTCATGCTGATCTGGCTGTTCGGGGTGAATCGACTTGACCCTTACAGCAGAGCGACACTGTCACTAAGCGGAGATGTTCAACATGGAGGCCAACTGTTCCGCATCAACTGCGCTGGCTGTCATGGCATCGCAGGCCAGGGCTTAGTGGGACCCAGTCTTCAAGGGGTCGCCGGGAAGCGATCGGATCGTTCGATCATTCATCAGATTGTCAGTGGAGAGACCCCACCGATGCCTCGCTTCGAGATCGAACCCCAGGGCATGGCCGATCTGCTCAGCTACCTCAAGACAGTCACTTAGAGATCTTGGGTCTTGCCGTTGTCTTGGTTGAGCCCGCTGGCCCTCTCAACGTGGGCAGTGTGGCCCGGTTATGCGCCAATTTCGGAATCGACGATCTACGGCTTGTCGCCCCGCGCTGCAGGATTTCAGATGAAGAAGCCGTGCGTATGGCCGTGCACGGTCAAACGGTGCTTCGAAAAGCAAAGACCTTCGAGACTCTTCTCGAGGCCATTGGCGACTGCCAGCGCGTCGTGGCCAGCTGCGGACGCATCGACCATGGTCACATTCCCTTGCAGACATCTGACCAGGCCATGCCTTGGGTCGAAGAAGGCCTGAGGTCTGGCGCTCAGGTGGCATTGGTGTTTGGCCGCGAAGATCGAGGACTGAGTAATGAGGAGTTGCTGCTCAGCCAACGCGTGGTGCGGCTTCAGACAGACGATCAATATCCATCACTGAACCTGTCCCATGCAGTGGCGGTCGTGCTGCATGATCTCCAGCGCTGCAAGCTTCTGATTCGATCAGATCATCCTTGCCCGCAACTGGAACCCGAGGCGGCCGCACAGCCGCAGCTTGATGACTGCATGCAGGATGCACAGGAGCTTCTGTTGGAAGCAGGATTTCTGCTGCCTCACACGGCAAGAGCCCGCATGGCAAAGATTCGAAGCCTGCTGCAAAGGGCCAGCATCCGCCCACAGGAGTTGGCCATGCTGCGCGGCATGGTGCGTCAACTGCGCTGGGCGATCCGTTGCCACCGCCCGTAATCTCTGGTTTTCCAAAACAGCCCCTTGTCCTCCAGTCGATCCAGTCGCCAGTCCTCAGGCTGGGGTCGCCCGATGCGGTTGCTCCTGAGACTCATCCTGATGGGTGTAGGGCTCGGCGTGATCACTGGATCCCTACTCAAACTGGCGGGCCCGGCTTTCCAGAGAGAGAGCCTCACCCTGCCTCCATGGCTGACGTTGCCAGGAACGACTCGCGCGACTGAAGCGGAGGCCGCGAAGCCCACAACAACGCCCAAGCCCACGAGACGTGATCCATCGCTTGGACTTTTCCAAACGAAGAACGAACTCACCGCGCTGAGTGATCGCTGGAATCAGCTGGCTGCTAGCGAGCCTGATCTCACGGTCAGTGCCTTCATGCTTGTGCTGGACGACGGACGTTATGCGCAACTCGCACCCGACACCGCTCTTCCCGCTGCCAGCTCGATCAAGACACCGATTCTGCTGGTCACCCTTGAGGAGATTGACGACGACAAGCTCAGCTGGAATGAACCGCTCACACTCACCAAAGAAGTGGTGGGCGGCGGTGCGGGATGGATGGCCTCCAAGCCCCTGGGCTCACGCTTCCCCACCCATGAAGTCGCCACCGAAATGATCCGGGTGAGCGACAACACAGCCACCAACCTGCTGATTGATCGGCTTGGCGGAAAAGACGCGCTCAACGCCCGCTTCATCGCCCTTGGCATGAGTGCGACTGTGGTCAACAACTGGTTGCCAGACCTCGAAGGAACGAACACCACGAGCGCAAGGGACCTCGCCCGTTCCATCGCCCTTGTCGACACCGGCAAAGCCCTGTCGATTCGCAGCCGGGATCTGTTCCGAGAGGTGATGGGCACTTCAGTGACCAACACGTTGCTCCCCAGAGGGCTGTTAAGAGGGCTTGGCGGTCAGCAGGGTGAACCTGACGACAGCCTGATGATCAAGGGCTACAGAGTGCTTAACAAAACTGGAGATATCGGGATTGCCTACGCCGACGCGGGGCTGATTGAACTTCCAGATGGCAGCAGAGCCGTTGCCGCTTTCTTGGTGAAAGGCCCTTTCAATGATCCCCGTTCAACGGAACTGATCCGCAAGCTGGCTGCCGCGATGGCGCCGGTTCTCAAACCCAAACCCGCCGTGGCCCGCAAAACACCCGACGCCGCCAGCATCAACCCATGACCTGTTCTCGCTCCTGGCACCCTCTGACGGCCTTCGCCCTGCTGGTGTCTCCTTGGATCGTCTCACCCTCCATGGCCCGGGGAGACCATCTCCCGATGGAGGTGGCCAAGGCGCCACAGGCGGTGATTCGCAGTCAGCAGGTGCGCGTCCTTCCGGGACAGCTGGATGAGGTGCTGGTCGTGAACGACAACAATCCTGAGCTGATCACCGGTGAAGGCATCCTGGTGTCCACGTTCCGCCAACCACCTGGCCTCGATCTGGCTCTGAGCGGTCGCTTCGACCTCTTCAGCCATCACGTGTTTGCAGGCAAAGAAGACGAATCAAAATCCACCCTTTGGCTTGCGGTGCTGGCGCAACCGACCGGAGATGCGGCGGTGACCATGAAGCTGCTGGGAGGCAGCACCTCCCTGTCTCAGGCCACCCGAAAGGGGCAAACAGCAGCCCCCTTCCTGCCCCTGCCCGCGCTGATGAGCGAGTCCGGCACCCCCATCGCCGCCGGTCCCGGAAGCCGTGTTGCCGGAGACATCCTGCGGGACGAGAGAGCACCGGAACTGCCAGACAGCTGGCGGATCGCCCCGGGATCCGCCAGTGCCCTTGTGGTCTTACCCATTCCGGTCGAAGGTCTCGATCCCCTCCTGAACGGGCGCAATCTGCAGATGCGTCTGCACAGTTCAGGGCCTGTGCATCTGGCCACGGTGGCCGCCTACGGCGAAGGCGACAGGGCACCATCGCTCAGTCGTTTGCAGAGCCTGCTGGCATCAGGCCAGCAGAGCCCGAAAGAACACACCCCCACACCGCGCGGCAGCCAAGGAAAGATCATTTATTCCAGGGTGAGCGGTGTTCAAATCGGCTCCACCTGGACAGCCACTCTGACCGACCCAGGCTCCCGTGATTTGGCCCTGACCGGTCAGGCGGTGTCCTGGCCGATCAGCAGCCTCGAACGCGGAGACCTGCAGACGGGCCAGGTGCAGACAGCCGAACTCAAAGTGTTCGAGAAGGGCACCGCCTGGGCCGCCCACGGCAACTACGGCGTGGAATATGACCTCTCCCTTCCCCTCAGAAACCCCGGCCCCACACATCGCACAGTGGCGCTTGCCTTGGAATCACCCGATAAGAACGGAAGCAACGCAAAGCGACTGCGATTCAGCGGTGGGGACAGCAGCCCAGTGATGTTCCGCGGACCCATTGAAGTCCGAGGCCTGGATGATGAACAGGGGCAGGCTCAAGGCCGGAGGCGATTTCACCTGGTGTTGCGCCGCGGCCAGCAGGGGCCACAACTCGGTCGGGTGACCCTGGCGCCGGGCGAGCGTCGCCAGGTGCGAATCCGGCTGATCTACCCGGCGGATGCGACCCCACCACAAGTTTTGTCAATCCTGCCTGTGAAACAATCCACAACAGCATCAAACCGTCGTCCGTGAGTTCACCGCGCAAGCGCAGAGTCTTCCCTTTCACCGCCGTGATCGGCCAGGAGGAGATGAAGCTTGCCCTGCTTCTGAATGTGATTGATCCCCGCATTGGCGGCGTGATGATCATGGGTGACCGAGGCACGGGAAAATCCACCACGATCCGTGCGCTGGCCGATCTTTTGCCCGGAATCGAGGTGGTCGCCGGCGATCCTTACAACAGCTCTCCCAGCGATCCCGACCTTCAGAGCAGCGATGTACGCCAGCGCCTTGACCATGGCGAAACTCTGGCCACCGAAGAGCGTCAGGTCCCCATGGTGGATCTCCCTCTCGGTGCCACCGAAGACAGGCTCTGCGGCACGATCGACATTGAAAAAGCCCTCAGCGAGGGAGTGCGCGCCTTTGAACCTGGCCTGCTGGCCAAAGCCAACCGAGGGCTTCTGTATGTGGATGAGGTGAATCTCCTCGATGATCACTTGGTGGACGTACTTCTCGATTCAGCAGCCTCGGGCTGGAACACGGTGGAACGGGAAGGGGTTTCGGTGCGTCACCCGGCACGCTTTGTTCTGATCGGATCCGGCAACCCCGAGGAAGGCGAACTGCGACCACAGCTGCTCGACCGTTTCGGCATGAGCGTGGAGGTTCGCACCGTTCGCGATCCTGAACTGCGTGTTCAGGTAGTGGACCAACGGACAGCCTTCGATACGGACCCTGACGGCTTTTCCAGCGCCATGGAAGAGGGACAGCAAGCCCTGCAGCAGCGGGTCGTTGAGGCGCAACAGCGTCTGGATCAGGTTGAGATCGACGATGACCTGCGTCTGCGCATCTCTGCCGTGTGCGGAGAGCTGGATGTGGACGGATTGCGAGGAGACATCGTCACCAACCGAGCCGCTCGAGCCCTCGCAGCCTTTGAGGGTCGTACGGAAGTGACCGAGGATGATGTGGCCCGCGTGGCCTCCTGTTGTCTGCGTCACCGTCTGCGCAAAGATCCGCTCGAGCAGATCGATTCCGGGGATCGGGTGGTGAAGGTGTTCTGCAAGGTGTTCGAACGCAACGACAGCGGCGATCGAACCGAGTTCGAGTTGGCTCTGGCAGCCTGAACACCGCCCTCCTTCCCAGTGCGCATTCTCGGCATCGACCCCGGCCTCGCTCGGGTGGGCTACGGCGTGATCGAGACCGCGGGAGGAGAGCAGACCATGCTCGATTGCGGCATCATCCAAACCGATTCAGGGCGTCCTGAGGGTGAACGCATGGTCGAGATTGCCCGGGATCTGCGCCAGCTCATCCGAGCCTGGAATCCGGAGCTTGCGGCCGTCGAGAAATTCTTTTTCTACCGATCCAGCAACACGATCGCCGTCGTGCAGGCGCGTGGAGTGGTGATCATGACCCTCGCCCGATTCGGACTGCCGATCGTGGAATTTCCGCCGATGCAGATCAAACAAGCCCTCACAGGCCATGGGCATGCGGACAAAGATGAAGTACTCGAAGCCGTGATGCGCGAGCTGTCTCTCGACAAGCCACCAAGACCAGATGATGCGGCTGACGCCCTTGCCGTGGCTCTGACGGGTTGGTTTCAACGCTGACAGGTTTAATCCCGATGAACAACCGCAAGCGGGAGCTGCGCCGCGTGTATCGGCAGCGGCGGCTACAAGCTCTGGTTGATCACCGGAATCTTCCAGCCGTGATCGCCCAACAGGTTCTCGACGAGATCCGCGAGCGGCATGCCCAAAGCCCGTTCCAGGGACATCTCGGTCTGTACTGGCCCCTCCCGGGGGAAGTGAACCTCACGGTGCTTCGGCCCCGTCTTGAGGAGGAACTGACGTTGAAGCTGGCCCTGCCGGCTGCCGATGGCCAGGGTCATCTCAGCTATCACCTCTGGGGCCCTCAACCCTTAATCCCTGACGGCTGCGGTATTCCTGCCCCTCTCAACCACCCCCCACTCACGGCTGATCAGCTGGATCTGCTGCTGGTTCCAGCCCTGGCCGTTGACCGAGACGGCATTCGCCTTGGCTACGGCGGGGGCTACTACGACCGCCTCAGGGCCCAGCCACTTTGGTGCGAGGTGCCGGCCATGGTGGTGCTTCCAGGAGCCTGCATCAGCCGAGACGCTTTGCCCCGGGATCCCTGGGATCGCCCCTTCGATGGATGGGCGAGTGAACAGGGCGTTTGTAGGGTCGGAGGTTGAGATCCCAAGGCAAGCTGGTGAATCCAAACACTCCCATCAGCCCGGCGCGGCGCCTGCAGGATTCATCAGACCCGCAACATCTGACACTGGCCCAGAGGGTGATTGCCCGTGAACTCTGCGAGCGAGGCACCGATCAGCATCAGGCGGTGGGGTTGATGCTGGATTCCATGGGGCACATGTTCCGCGCTGTTGCGCACCAATCCTGAGCCCCCCTCTGGCCTCAGGCCCGTATCAGCCGCAGGATGGGGTCCCGAGTCCTGGAAGCCCATGCCCCTGTGGCCACGCCTTTTTGCACTCTCCGCCTTCGCCGTGATCTCCGGAGTGCTCCACCAGCCATCAGCTGATGCCCACGGCGTGGAAAGCAGCTTGCGCTACCTCGATGGACAGCTCGAGTTAACGAGCAGTTTCTCGACGGGAGAGCCCGTGGAAGGGGCTGTTGTGAGATTGCTTCAGGCTGACGGCAGCGCTGGCGAAGAACTGGGCACGATCGACGCCGACGGACGCCTACAGCTTCAACTCTCGGCGCTGGAGGATGGATTGGTGGACCTTCAGGTGGACGGGGGACCCGGTCACCGCGATTACCTCACCCTTCCGCTTCAACAGGGCGTCGTGAATCTCGACGAAGTGGTTGAGACCCCAAAGCCTCTTCCCTGGATCGCCTGGCTGTCCGCACCGGCTTTGCTTGGCTTGGTACGCACGATGGCTAAGGTTCGAGGCCACGATCGCGATCACTGACTCGGCCATGGCAGACCAAGGCAACGCGTCGACCCGCTATGGCAGCGCAGCCTTAGATCAGCTCACCGAACGCCTTAGTGGCACGCCAGATCCACGCAAACGTTACGAATACGTGCTTTGGTTGGCCAAAAAACTTCCGACCATGCCCGCCGAGCTTCAGACGGAGGAGCGCAAGGTGAAGGGATGCGTCTCTCAGGTGTTCATCGCCTCCGACCTGATTGACGGACGCCTGCGCTGGCAGGGTGATTCGGATGCCCTGATCACCAAGGGACTTCTGGCGCTTCTGATCAAGGGGTTGACGGATCTGACCCCAGCAGAGGTGATGGCGGTGGACCCAGGAGTGATCGCCGCCACCGGACTGCAGGCCAGCCTGACCCCCTCACGCGCCAACGGTTTTCTCAACATCCTGCGCACGATGCAGGCCCAGGCCGAAGCCCTAACGACCGGGTCAGGGTCGACCGCTGCCTAAAGTTTGAGGTTCATTGCAATCAATGGACCCGCCCCATGGCGACAAGGATCGGCATCGGCCTGCTTGGCCTCGGAACCGTCGGCGCCGGTGTGGCCTCTATTCTCTCGAGTCCTGAAGGTCGCCACCCACTCATTGCCGAGCTGGACCTCGTGCGGGTCGCCGTACGCGACCTCAATCGTTCCCGCCCAGTTGCCATCCCCCAAGAGAGGCTGACCACCAATCCTGAATCCGTGGTGGACGACCCCGAGGTTCAGGTGGTGGTGGAGGTGATGGGCGGCATTGAGCCTGCCCGCACCCTGATCATGCGCGCGATCGCTGCGGGCAAGTCGGTGGTGACTGCGAATAAAGCCGTGATCGCCCGCCATGGCGAGGAGATCGCATCCGCCGCCGCTGCAGCAGGGGTGTATGTGCTGATCGAAGCCGCTGTTGGCGGTGGCATACCGATCATCGAACCGCTGAAGCAGTCCCTGGGCAGCAACAGGATCAACCGGGTGAGCGGGATTATTAACGGCACAACCAACTACATCCTCAGCCGCATGGCTGATGAGGGGGCTGACTACTACGCCGTTCTCAAGGACGCACAGGATCTCGGTTACGCCGAAGCCGATCCCGCCGCAGACGTCGAAGGTCACGACGCCGCAGACAAGATCGCCATTCTCTCCGGCCTGGCCTTTGGCGGACCGATCGATCGCGACGCCATTCCAACCAGTGGGATCAGCAATCTGCAGAGCAAGGATGTGGACTACGCCACGCAGCTCGGATATGGCGTCAAACTGCTGGCCATCGCCGAGCGGATTGAAAGCACCAGCGACGCTTCACCGGCTCTGCCCCTGGCCGTACGCGTGCAACCCACCATGGTCCCGAAAGACCACCCCCTAGCCGGGGTTCATGGGGTCAACAACGCCATTCTCGTCGAGGGAGACCCGGTGGGCCGGGTGATGTTCTATGGGCCCGGTGCCGGGTCAGGGCCCACCGCCTCGGCGGTGGTGGCCGACATCCTCAATATCGCTGGAATCCGCCAACTCAACGCCGCCGCTGGCGGCCTCGACCCACTGCTGGCGGCAAGCAGCTGGCGCGCGTGCCGCCTCGTTCAGGGAGGTGAAATCCGCCAGCGCAATTATGTGCGTTTCAACACGGATGACGCGCCCGGGGTGATCGGCCGAATCGGCAGTTGTTTTGGAGACCAGGGGGTCTCCATCCAGTCGATCGTGCAGTTTGATGCCTGCGACGAAGGCGCTGAGATCGTTGTGATCACGCACGAAGTGAGTGATGGGGCCATGCAGAAAGCCTTGCGTGCGATCACGTCTCTTCCGGAGGTTCGCCTCCTGGCCTCACACCTCGGCTGCCTCTGACCCCTGGCGGACACCCCCAGCCATGGGGCAGAGTCGTAAGAACCATCACAGAGCAGGTCTGCATTCGCAGATCTGTGCTGAATACCGTTCATGCCGAACGAAACCTCCGTCCTGATCGGGCAACGCTGCATGCAGCTCGAATCACCATCCGTCATGAGCCTGCATCAAGGCGACTGCATCCGGCTTCGCAGCAACAACGGGTTGTTCCAAGTGATTGGAATCGATGGTGATCACGATCGTTGCTGGGTGCGTCAGTGGCCTTTGGAACCCAAAGGATCGCCAGTGTTTGAAGTGCCTCTCCATCAGATTCACGGCGAAGCACGTGCCGATTAAGGCCTCAGGGCTTTTGAATAGCCAGGTCTGAACCCCCAGGCGTGAGCGAATCCAGCACGACAGGCCGCGGCCAATCCGCGTTTCCTTGGCTCAGGGGTTCCCTGAGCCTGGTCGGGACCCTGGCTCTTTGTGTTGGCCAGATGGCCTGTCAGCCCAGCCGCACCAGCGACCGCCTCATCGTGGCCAGCGCAGGACGCATTAGTTCCCTCGATCCGGCCCGCGCCAATACCTTCGGGGCCCTGCAGCTCCTGAGTGCCATCGGGGACACGCTCTACAGGCGTTCAGCCAACGGGGAACTGCAACCGTCCCTGGCCTCAGCCCTGCCTGAGATCAGCGAAGACGGACGCACCGTCACAATTCCGTTGCGAGACGACGTTGTTTTCCATGACGGCACACGCTTCGATGCTGAAGCGATGGCCTTCAGTCTGCGCCGGTTTCTGCGCATCGGACGTCTGAATTACATCGTGGGCGGTCGCATCACCGCCGTGGAGACCCCGAAGCCGTTTCTGCTGCGACTACGGCTCAGCCGACCGTCAACCTCTTTGGTGAATCTGCTTACAGCCACGAATCTCACGCCGGTCTCACCCACCGCCTACAGCGATTATGAGAATCGTGCTCTCAATGACCGCTTTGTCGGCACTGGTCCTTACCGACTGACCAATTTCAGAGCCGTTCAGCAGCGACTGGAGCCCTTCGAGGAGTACTGGGGAGAGCCACCACGCAATGCAGGGCTGGACCTGATCTACCTGAGCAATTCAACGGCTCTCTTTGGCGCCATGCGCAGCGGCGAAGTTGATGTGCTGCTCTCTGATGCCATCGACGAAGATCAGCGCCTGGCCCTCAATCGCATGGCCGAGAACGATCAGCTGCGGGAGGCCCAAGGTCCGGCCCTCGTGATCGGCTACGTCACCTTGCTGAGCAATACCCCACCGTTCCAAGACCCACGGGTGCGCAGGGCCATGGCCCTTAGCCTCAACCGGGAACTGATCAGCCGGAGGGTCAGCCACGGGCTGCGCCCCCCGCTTCGCTCCCTCGTTCCGCCGGCCTTGCCGGGGGCTGATGGTGTTTCCTGGCCCAGCTTCAACATCGCGAAGGCGCGAACCCTGCTGCTGGACGCGGGATATTGCAATGGGCGGGTGCTCACTGTGCCCTTCACTTATCGGTCGAATGTGCCAGCCGATCGCCTGATGGCCCTGACCTGGCAAACGCAGCTGCAGCGCGACCTCCCCGACTGCCTGGCCCTGAACCTGAATGGCATGGAATCGACCACCGTGTACCGCCAGCTCGGAGATGGAACATTTCCTGCCGTGATGCTCGATTGGCGGGGGCCCTATCCGGATCCAGAGGCTTACCTAGCTCCGCTGTTGAGCTGCAAGGTCTCCAAGGGGTTCATCTGTGAACGCGGTGAAGCGGCCATCAGTGGAAGTTTCTGGACCGCTCCAGGCCTTGATGAAGCCTTGAAGCGATCCGATCGCAGCCGCGGCCGCAAGCGTCTGGATGATCTCGAAGCCATCGAAGCTGTCGCTGCAGAAGGAGCTGCCTACATCCCCGTCTGGCTGGTCACAGCCCGAGCCTGGAGCCAGACCACACTCGCCACGCCGGAATTCGACGGCAACGGACAGGTCAGGTTGGCCCAACTCAAGGAGGTGCGTTGATGAGTCGCGGACGCGAACTGCTGCGCTACGTCAGCACGCGCCTTGCCCTGGCGCCGGTCATGCTTTGGTTGATTTCCTCCTTGGTGTTCCTGCTTCTGAGGGTCGCTCCTGGCGATCCGGTGGATGCCGTTCTGGGAAGCCGCGCACCTGAGGCCGTCAAGGCTGAGCTACGCGCCCAGCTCGGCCTTGATCAGTCCCTGGGCAAGCAGTACTTCGATTTTCTCTGGGGCCTTGTGCATGGCGATCTGGGCATGGCGTTGATCGATGAAAAGCCTGTGACCGAGATCATCAGCAGGGCCCTTCCCGCCAGTCTGGAGCTGAGTGTCACCGCTCTGGTGGTGGCTGCAGTGGTCGGACTCTCCGTGGGATTTACAGCCATCGCCCGATCCGAAGGACGCCTGGATCTTGCCGGACGTTTTTATGGAATCGGCACCTACGCACTGCCGCCATTCTGGGTGGCCATGCTGGCCCAGCTTCTCTTCGCGGTGATGCTCGGCTGGTTACCCGTAGGGGGTCGTTTTCCCCCTGGAATGCTCCCTCCAGAGGGAAGCGGCTTTCTGATTGCCGACAGCTTGTTCAGCGGAAATTGGCAAGCCCTTCAGGGCAGCCTGCGACACCTTGTACTCCCAGCCTGCACATTGGGGCTGCTCCTGAGTGGAGTGTTTACGAATGCGCTTCGCCTGAATCTCAATCGAACCCTTCGCTCCGATTACGTAGAAGCCGCACGCAGTCGCGGGCTGAATGAAACGCAAGTGGTGCTCAGGCATGCACTACCCAATGCGCTGCTCCCAGTTTTGACCATCGCCGGCATCACCGTGGCTTCGTTGATCGGCGGTGCGCTGCTGATTGAAGTGACATTTTCGTGGCCCGGCATCGCCCTGCGTTTGCAGGAGAGCATCAACCAACGTGACTACCCCGTTGTGCAGGGAATCGTGGTGGTGGTGGCCTCTCTAGTCGTCCTGGTGAGTGTGGCGGTGGATCTGCTGGTGGCACTTCTCGATCCAAGGGTGCGCTACTAGCCAACCGATGCAGCGTCAATCGAGCAAACGCGTGGCTGCCCCCTGATTCAACCGATAAAGATGCAGGGAACCCACCTGGACATGTTCGGCGTCTCTCTCTCCTGGCTTCACCATGCGACCGGTTTCCAACCTGTCGAGAAAGCGCAGAATTTCCTGTTCCAGCAAAGCCTGAACCTGAAGCGGCTGCACACCGACGAGCTCCTCCCCAAGCTGGAACAGATCTTGCCCCTGACTGCCGCTCTGACCCTCCACACGCACCGGGGAAAAATGACTGGCTCCTTCCACCAGCACCACGCGCGTCCCAGGGTTGGGCGGCAAGGCCCGCAAAAGACCCAACTGTTCGCTGATGGGAGGTGTGATCAGGTCCAAGGAACCACCGCTGAGCAATACGGGCACATCGCTGGCAACGGCCACGTTCTTTGGCCAGAGCAGGCTGCCGAAACTGTTGAGACCCACGACACCCGCCAGCGAGGGAGGGGGGACAACAGACGGCAGAGACACATCCTGGATCTGGCATTGCAGAAGGCGGGAGAGATTGCTGAGTGGCAGATCATCCAGCGCCCTTTGGCAGCGAAGGCCCAGGCCAGGCTCAGGCTGCGCTCCACTTGCCAGTAGAGCCGTCAGAGCACCAAGGGAATGCCCCAAAAGCACCAGTTGATCGCCCGAGAGTGGTAGCTCTCCCCTCTCGAAAGCCGAGAGCACTTCCTGAAGATCTTGCAGACGTTCCGGAAGCACTTCGGCGCCTGGTGGAGGACGCCGCCCCTCCAAGAGGGCCTGTACAGCGACGGCATCACTTCCCGGGTGCTCCAACACGACCACTGGCCAGCCGTTGCGGCTGAGAGCACGCCCTAACCAGCCGAAGTGATCAGGGCTTCCGCCCAACCCCGGCATCAGCACCAGCCAGGACCTGCGTACCAATTCGACCGAAGTGTCGGGCAACCACAACTGCAGTTGAAGAGCACGCTCGCGGTGGGGCACTGGCAGAGCCCAACGCTCGAACCGCGCATCGGCGAACACTGACGATTGAGTGGCTTGTACCAAGCGTCGCTGAGACACAGGCTCGCGGCCAAGACGCTCCACCAACGAAAGTTGACGCTCGAGTTGCAGGCGCCAACTGGCCGCTACATCCAGCAGCGCATCGAGATCAAGACGAACCTTCTGGGCCGGAAGAGCCTCTAGTAACTCAAGCGTGGTCACCTCCGGGCGCTCCTCAAGAAGCCGCTCAAGGGTGGCCTGAACCGTCACACCTGTCGTTTCGTTATCCACCTGCACCAGATCACCCACCTGATCCAACAGCTGGCGACCTGCCCAGCTGTTGAGGATCTGGCGCGTCATGCTGCTGTCATTGATCAGGGGTGCTTGAAGCAGATCGATCACCCCTGACCTGCTTTGCTCTTCCAGCAGGTTGAACCAGACGCCCAGCTCAGAAGAACGCGTCCCTCCACTGCGAACCCAGACACTCAAATCGTCGATGGAAATCGGCAACGCCATCCCGTCAAGACGAACCTCCAGCTCACTGGCTGCATGTCCTGGTCGCGGAGGGGCAGCCCAGAGCAGCAGACTGCTCATGAATCCCGCAGCAATCAGTCGTCCTGTTAAGCGTCCTCCCAAGGCCAAGGCCAATTCTCTGGTGGAGCCAGTTTCCCGCATCTCTGCAGGAAGTGGCGTCAATCCGGTTGCTGGCTTCTCTCGGCGCAGGAGGGGTCATCTACATGACACCGATCGTGTTCCATCAAGCCAGCTTCTCCGCCAGTCAGGTCGGCCAGGGACTGGCAGCTTCGGCACTGATCGGCACGGCGGCACGGCTGATGAGTGGAGTGCTTCTCGATCGAGGCCTGTCCTGTTCCTGGCCAGTCCGTATTGCAGCTGTTCTGGCTCTTCTTGCTGATCTCGTGCTGTTCCAGGCCCAAGGTTTCAGCGGATACCTGGCCGGTCAGTTGTTGATTGGAGTAGCGGCAGGTTTCTATTTCCCAGCGATTGAACTGGCTGTTCCCCTGAGTTGTACGGGATTTAACTCCAGTCGCGGGTATGCCCTCGCCCGCAGTGCCGACGCCCTCGGCGTCGCCATCGGAGCCCTGATCGGTGCGGCGTTGACCGCTTTGGGGCTGATCCGTGTGGTGTATCTGGTGGAGGCAGCGGCCGTGATCCTGATGCTGGTAGTGCTCAGCCTGCGCCCCCTTCCGGATGGCCGCGCCGCCCTGCTGCATCCCACCGTTGAAGACTCAACCAACACGGATCCGCCTTCTGAAGGCTGGCATTGGCTACCCCCTCTGGTCCCGGTGCTGGCGGTGAGCATTGTGGCCACTGGCATCATCGCGCTCATGCAGAGCGCGCTCCCCCTGGATCTGGTGCGCGGCGGCCTGGCCAGAGCACCTCTGAGTGAAGCCTGGAGCGGCACACTGATCGCCCTACAGCTGGCACTTCTCGTGACGCTGCAGTGGCCTGTCGGCAACTGGGTCTCACGCCACAGTCTCCGATTCGGGCTTGGAATTGGGCTCGGGGGCTTTGTGTTGGGATGCGTTTTGTTAGCCGCTTCCGCTCTCTGGAGTGGAGGAATCGCACTCATTGCGCTGGCCATGCTGCCGATTGCCTTTGGAGAAGCCGCCTTCCTTCCCACAGCCGCCGAAGCGATGGTGGAGGAAACACCCCTTCAGCATCGAGGCCTGGCCATGGCACTGTTCTCCCAGTGTTTTGCCATCAGCGCCACTGGAGCTCCTCTGATGGCGGGGTTTCTGCTTGATCAGCAGGGCCATGGCCTGCTGCTCTGGGTCTTGATGGGCTCGCTTTGTTTGCTAATGGTGCCGCTGCTGAAAACGGTGAGGCCCCGCTATACCCCAGGTTTAAGCGCCATTCCCCTGGAACAACCCAACAATGTCTCGAGCCCGAGAACTGCTCCGCTCCGTTAAGAATCTGTCGATCATCCGTGAGATGGCCGCCACCGACGGTGGCCTCCAGAGCGTCGGGGATTTGGTCGACAACTTCATCGACAGCGAGGCGATGGCCATCTGTGTGGAACGTTTCAAGGCCTTGCCGGGAGGTGCGGACATGGTCGAGCAGCGCTATCCCCCCTTCCAGCCAGACCTTTCTGCGCTGGAGGCGCTCCCAAAAGGAAGCCTAGGCCAGGCCTACGCGGGCATGATCCGCAAGCTCAACTACGACCCCGACTTTTTCCGACCTAGAGACACCAGCAGTGAAGCGCTTTGGCTGACCCAGCGGATCGCCACCACCCACGATCTCCATCACGTGATCGGCGGGTTCAACACCCAGGCTGCTGGCGAATCGGGTGTGCTGGCCATCACGGCAACGCAGATCGGCTTTCCTGCCTACGTGCTCATCAATACCCTGGCGTCCTTCCGCGCCTTCCGCTTCGCCCCGGCAGAGCTGGCCGGCGTCAGCCGGGGCATTGCCTTTGGCAACCGCATCGGACTTGAAGCGAAGCCCCTGGTGCTGCAGCGCTGGGAAGAGGCCTGGGACAAGCCCCTGCGTCAGTGGAGGCAGGAACTCGGTGTTCACAGTGCGGAAAGCGAGGCGTTCGGTGCGGTGTACTAACGCTCGCCGCGCAGGAAGCGGTGGCGGATCTTCTTCTGCAGCACGAAGGCCGCAGGTATGAACGTGAGGCCATTGGCCACGATCAAAGGACCATTCCCTGTGAGGCATCCGAACACCCCCCAGATCGCCACACCACTGGTGAACAGGCCATACATCGAAAGCGAAATGGATCGCGTGTCATCCAGACGCAGTGTCTTGATCGCCTGAGGGAAGAAGCTGATGGTGGTTAGGGCTGCAGCTGTATAACCGATCGCATCCACATCCATGGCATGAGGGATCGGCGAGATCCATAAACTGCCGCCAGTCTTGCCAAAGCCATGGCGTTCTCTCGCTCAACCGTGCAAATCCTGGCGGGGGCATCGAGCGCACTCGCGCTGCTGGCCTGCAGCATCGGGGAGCTTGTTCAACCCGTTCAAGCATCCGAAACCCGGCAGGCTCTGGTGGGATTGGCCGCCTACGCCGAATGCAAGGTTTTAAACAGTGGCTACAGCCGGGCAAGGGCACAGGCGATCGTGCAGAGCGGTATCAAAACCAATGGATGGCAGCAACAGGCTGAATGGTTGAAATCGCCGCAAGCCATCCGTGTCGTGGCACTCACCAGCGAAGCCATGAACCAAACCTGCGATGACTTTGATCAGAACAGCCCTGACTTCATCCCAGCGATGAAGGCCCTCGATGCGCTGTGAACGAAGCGCTGAACGTGATTACACATTGAACAAAAACTCCATCACATCTCCCTCATCCACGACATACTCCTTCCCCTCACTACGGAGCCAACCCTTATTTCGCGCTTCAACCAGAGACCCGGCCTCGAGCAATTTGTCGGTGCTGATGGTCTGGGCGCGGATGAAACCCCTCTCAAAATCAGTGTGTATCACCCCGGCGGCCTGGGGAGCAGTCATTCCGGCCTTGAAGGTCCAAGCCCGTGTTTCCTTCTCACCGGTGGTGAAGTAGGTGCGAAGGCCTAGAAGCCGATAGGTAGCCCTGATCAGACTCTGCAGACCACCCTCAGTCACACCCAGACCATCGAGATAGTCCTGACGTTCTTCATCACCGAGCTCAACCAGTTCAGCTTCCACCTGGGCAGAGATGCGCACGGTTTCCGCGCCCTCCTTTGCCGCTAGGGCAACAATCTCCTCACAAAACGCGTTTCCGCCTGCCAGATCGTCCTCGCTCACATTGGTGGCATAAATGATTGGCTTGGCCGTGAGCAAGCCCAGCGGTTTCACCATCAGAGCCTCCTCATCACTGAGCTCCACACTGCGTGCGGCACCACCCTGCTCAAGCACCACTTGAATGCGTTCGAGAGCCGCATCCTCAACCTGGGCCTCCTTGCTGGTACGCACTTGTTTCTTGAGGCGCTCCCGCCGCTTCTCAATCTGCGACAGGTCCGCCAAGCCGAGCTCAAGATTGATCACCTCGGCATCTCGGGCCGGGCCGACCGCACCAGACACGTGGATCACATCGTCGTCTTCAAAACAGCGGATCACGTGAACGATCGCGTCCACTTCACGGATGTTGGCAAGGAACTTGTTACCCAGTCCTTCTCCTTGGCTGGCGCCTTTCACAAGCCCAGCGATGTCCACGAACTCCATCCGCGTGGGAATGATTTCAGCACTGCTGCTGAGATCAGACAGCAACTGCAACCTGGAATCAGGCACGGCCACCGTGCCGACATTGGGCTCGATGGTGCAGAACGGGAAATTGGCCGCCTGTGCCTGAGCGTTGGCCACCAAGGCATTGAAAAGAGTGGATTTGCCCACGTTGGGCAACCCGACGATTCCGGCTTTAAGCATGCCGTGAAATCTATCGTCAGTGGTTCTTTTTACCCAGTCATGGCGACTACGCGCGAGAATGCGTAAAGAATCATGTTCGGCGTCGATGGGGAGCCAAAAAAGCGAGACCTCCGAAGGGGCCACGCAAGAAGCCCTCAGGTCGCTCACCCGACTGAGCGGGATCAAACGCAGACGATGGAGATTGATCGCAGCCACTGCAGCCGTTCTTGTACTGAGCGGCGGTGCTCTGCTTTGGATCAAGGGGTCTGGATCCGGAAGGGAGAACAAACTTGCGAATTACACCGCCACGGCTGAACGGGGAACCCTTCCAGGTGTGATTACTGCCAGTGGTGAACTCGAAGCGATTCGACGCGTGAACGTGAGCCCAAAGCGTCAGGGCCTGCTGGATGCACTTTTTGTCGATGAAGGCGATGCCGTCACCAAAGGACAGGTGCTGGCCCGCATGGAGATCGGAGACTTCACTGATCGCAAGGACGAGCTCTCGGCCCTCGAGCGCCAGGCACGGGCGGACTACGAGGCAAAACGGGCCGATTACCTCCGCTACAGAAAACTCAAGGACAGTGGAGCGATCAGTGCATCTGATCTTGACGGTTTCCGCGCAGCCTTCCTGAGCAGCAAGGAAGCTTTGGCCGCAGCCAGGGAGCGCATTCAGCAGCGTGACGTGGAAGGAAGTGAACTTCTCATCCGAGCCCCCTTCAGCGGGGTGATCACCGAGCGATTCGCCGAACCGGGTGCCTTCGTGACTCCCACCACCACCGCCTCAGCGAATGCCGGAGCCACCAGTGCATCCATCGTTGAGCTCTCCGAAGGTCTGGAAGTGGTGGCGAAGGTGCCTGAAAACGACATCGGTCGGATTCTGGTCGGCCAAAGCGCGAGCGTACGTGTGGATGCCTTCCCCGATCAGCGCTTCCCTGCACGGGTCAGGGATATCGCTCCGCGGGCAGAGAAAACCGACAACGTGATCTCCTTTGAAGTGGAGTTGACCCTGATCGATCCACCGCCGACCCTGCGCATCGGCATGACGGTGGACGTGGATTTCCAGACCGGTCGGACCGCTGAGAGCACCCTGGTGCCCACCGTGGCGATCGTGACGGAGAACGGCCAGCCCGGTGTTCTCCTCGTTGGCAAAGACAGCCAGCCCCGCTTCCAGGTGGTGGAACTGGGCTCCAGCAGCGGCAGCCAGAGTGCGATTCTCTCGGGGGTGAAACCCGGCTCAAAGGTATTCATCGACCTTCCGCCTTGGGCGAAGAAGCGCGACTGATCGAGATCCGACCTGCCCGAATCCATGCCTGAAACCCCCGAGAAACCCCTGCTGTTGCTTGTGGATGGCCACTCTCTGGCCTTTCGCAGCTTTTATGCCTTCAGCAAAGGAGGTGAGGGCGGATTAGCCACAAAAGACGGCCGGCCGACCAGCGTGACCTATGGCTTTCTCAAAGCCCTGCTCGACAACAGCAAAGGCCTGAAACCGGAAGGAGTGGCGATCGCCTTCGACACCGCTGAGCCCACCTTCCGCCATCAAGCCGATGCCAACTACAAGGCCCATCGGGATGTGGCCCCTGAGGTGTTCTTTCAAGACCTGGATCAACTGCAAACGATCCTGCGCGAACGCCTGAAGCTCCCCCTCTGCCTGGCTCCTGGATACGAAGCCGATGACGTGCTGGGAACCCTGGCCAACCGTGCTGCCACCTCGGGCTGGCGCGTCCGCATCCTCAGCGGGGATCGGGATCTGTTCCAGCTGGTGGATGACCAGCGGGACATCGCCGTGCTCTACATGGGGGGCGGACCCTACGCCAAGAGCAGCGGACCGACCCTGATCGATGAAGCCGGCGTTGTGGCCAAGCTCGGCGTGATGCCTGACAAGGTGGTGGACCTCAAGGCTCTCACCGGCGACAGCTCCGACAACATCCCTGGCGTGAAGGGGGTCGGCCCCAAGACGGCCATCAATCTTCTCAAGGAAAACAACGACCTCGACGGTGTTTATCGCGTGCTGGAGGAGGTTGAAGCCGAAGGTCCCAAAGCCAGTCGCGGTGCCGTGAAGGGTGCGCTCAAGGGAAAGCTCAGCGCCGATCGCGACAAGGCCTACCTCTCCCGCCATCTCGCTGAAATCCTCGTCGACATCCCCCTACCGGAGGAGCCTGTCCTGGAGCTTGGAGCGGTGGATGGTGAGGGACTGGAGGAGCAGCTTCAGGAGCTCGAACTCAACAGTTTGGTCCGCCAGATCCCAAGCTTCGTGGCCACCTTTTCGAGCGGCGGACTAACGGCGAACGCCCATCTTCTCGAAGATGCAAGCACCAAAAGATCAACGTCCAATTCCGCCGTCGCAAGCACAGATCCAGCGCCTGCGGCGGACATCGCCGAATCCACCCTTCCCCAACTCACGCCGCTGGTGATCTGCTCGCAGGATCAACTGCAGGGCTTGATGCAGCAACTGATGGGGTGCACCAACCCAACTGAACCGGTGGCCGTGGACACCGAAACCACGGATTTGAACCCCTTCAAGGCCCAGCTGGTGGGCATCGGTGTGTGCTGGGGACCCGGGCTCAGTGACCTGGCTTACATCCCTGTGGGGCATCAGGCCCCTGAAGGATCCCAACTGCCACTTGAGGTCGTGTTGGAGGAGCTCGCCCCCTGGTTGAGCAGCCCCAAACACCCCAAAGCGCTGCAGAACGCTAAATACGACCGCCTGATCCTGCTGCGTCACGGTTTGCTCCTGGGCGGCGTGGTGATGGACACCCTGCTGGCGGATTACCTCCGCGATGCCGCGGCCAAGCACAGCCTCGACGTGATGGCCGAGCGGGACTACGGCATCACTCCCACCGTGTTCAGTGACCTGGTGGGCAAGCCCAAGGACGGCAAGGCCAGCTGCTTTGCCGAAGTTCCCATCGATCAGGCAGCGCTCTACTGCGCGATGGATGTGCACCTCACCCGCAAGCTTGCGCTTGATCTGCGCGAGCAGCTCCAGACCAGTGGCCAGCAGCTGACCAACCTGCTCGACCGGGTGGAACTACCGCTGGAGCCAGTGCTGGCCCTAATGGAAGCCACCGGCATCCGCATTGATCTCACCTATCTGGACACCCTCTCCAAGGAGATGGGCGAGACCCTGACGCGACTCGAGGCCGATGCCAAGCAGGCGGCCGGCGTGGACTTCAACCTGGCGTCTCCCAAGCAACTGGGAGAGCTGCTCTTCGAGACGCTGGGCCTGGACCGCAAGAAATCTCGCCGCACCAAAACGGGCTACAGCACCGATGCCACCGTGCTGGACAAGCTCGCGGATGACCACCCCGTGGTGCCGCTGGTGTTGGAGCATCGGGTGCTGAGCAAACTCAAAAGCACCTACGTGGATGCGCTGCCCCAGTTGGTGGAGGCCGAAACCGGGCGCGTGCATACGGATTTCAACCAGGCTGTAACGGCCACAGGCCGTCTCAGCAGCAGCAATCCCAACCTCCAGAACATTCCAATTCGCACCGAGTACAGCCGTCGTATCCGCAAAGCCTTTCTGCCCCAGGAGCACTGGACCCTTCTCAGCGCCGATTATTCACAGATTGAGCTGCGCATCCTCACGCACCTCTCCGGGGAGGAGGTGCTGCAGCAGGCTTACCGCGATGGTGACGACGTGCATGCCCTCACCGCCCGGCTGCTCCTCGACAAAGACGAGATAACGGCCGACGAGCGCCGGCTGGGCAAAACGATCAATTTCGGTGTGATCTACGGCATGGGCGCCCAGCGCTTCGCCCGCGAAACCGGGGTGAGCCAAGCGGAAGCCAAAGAGTTCCTCAGCAAATACCGGGAGCGGTATCCCAAGGTGTTCGCGTTCCTGGAACTGCAGGAACGCTTGGCCTTGAGCCGTGGCTATGTGGAAACGATCCTGGGCCGGCGCCGGCCCTTCCACTTCGACCGCAACGGCCTCGGTCGTCTTCTCGGCAAGGATCCCTTCGAGATCGATCTCGATGTGGCTCGCCGCGGTGGCATGGAAGCCCAGCAGCTACGCGCCGCTGCGAACGCACCGATTCAAGGCTCGAGTGCCGACATCATCAAGCTGGCGATGATTCAGCTGCAGGCTGCTCTGCTGCAGCAGTCCCTTCCCGCTCGCCTGCTGCTGCAGGTGCACGATGAACTGGTGCTGGAGGTGGAGCCTTCTGCTCTGGAAGACGTGAAAGCTCTGGTGGTCTCCACCATGGAGACGGCTGTGGAGCTGAGCGTGCCCCTCGTGGCCGAAACCGGCAGCGGCAGCAATTGGATGGAAGCGAAATAAATGACCTGAGCCGTTCACCGGTTAGGCCGTAACCTCGCCCGCAGATCCCGAATGCCTGTGTCCCTGCGGTTCACCAACACACTCACCCGCCGCACGGAACCGTTTCAGCCCCTGAAAGAAGGGCAGGTGAGCATTTATTGCTGTGGTGTCACGGTCTACGACCTCTGCCATCTGGGCCATGCCCGCAGCTACATCAATTGGGATGTGCTGCGCCGTTATCTGATTTGGAGTGGCTACGCCGTCACCTTCGTGCAGAACTTCACCGACATCGACGACAAGATCCTCAAGCGTGCTGCGGAGGAGGGTTCGTCGATGGAGGTGGTGAGTGAGCGCAACATCGACGCGTTTCATGCCGACATGGATGCCCTGGGCATCCTGCGTCCCGATCGCATGCCCCGAGCCACCCGCTGCCTTGAAGGGATTCGGGCCCTGATTTCTGAGCTGGAGGCGAAGGGTGCTGCCTATTCCGCCGAAGGAGATGTGTACTTCGCGGTGATGAAACATGCCGGCTACGGCAAGCTCAGCGGCCGCGACCTGGCTGACCAACAGACCAATGCGGACGGACGGGTGGCCGATGCCGAGGAAGCGCGCAAGCAACACCCCTTCGACTTCGCCCTCTGGAAAGGGGCCAAAGCCGGTGAACCCAGCTTCCCCTCACCCTGGGGTGACGGCCGGCCCGGTTGGCATATCGAGTGCTCCGCCATGGTGCGCGAGGAGCTCGGCGACACCATTGACATCCACCTTGGGGGTGCCGATCTCGTGTTCCCACACCACGAGAATGAAATCGCTCAATCCGAAGCAGCAACCGGCCAGGAGCTGGCGCGCGTGTGGCTGCACAACGGCATGGTGAATGTGGGCGGAGAAAAGATGAGCAAATCACTCGGCAACTTCACCACCATCCGCGCCCTGCTGGAGAGTGGCCTCTCCGCCATGACGCTGCGGCTCTTTGTGCTCCAGGCCCACTACCGCAAGCCGCTCGATTTCACCAGCGATGCGCTGGAGGCCGCAACGACCGGTTGGAAAGGGCTGAACGCAGCGCTCAGCCTTGGTGATCTCCATGCGGAAGCACTGGGATGGGGTGCCGCAGCCCCCATGAACGGAGGAGCGGTTCTCGCTTCTGCGCCCTCAGCCAACGAGATGCTGCTCGGCGCACGACAGCGCTTCAGCGATGCCATGGACGATGACCTCAACAGCTCCGGGGCGCTGGCGGTGCTGTTCGACCTGGCCCGTCCGTTGAGGGCACTGGCCAATCGCCTCGACCGGGGCGATGCACCGACCCACAGCGATGACGAAGGCCGGGGGCTTCAGCAGCGCTGGTTGCTGCTCAGGGAGCTCGCTGGGGTTCTGGGGCTACGGCTGGAGCACCCCTCAGGCAACGAGACGGAGACGGACCTCGACAGCCAAGCCATCGAAGCAGCGATTGAGGCTCGCCGGATGGCCAAACAGTCGAAGGACTTCGCAGAAGCGGATCGGATCAGGGCGGAGCTCACCGCCCAGGGCATCGAACTGATCGACAAACCGGGCGGAATCACCGAGTGGCGACGGGGCTGACCAGCAGAGCTCAGGGCTTGCGCTGCTGATTGGCCATCAGCGCTTCGATCTTGCGGATTCTCGTGAGAGTGGTGGTCCAGACCTCAAGACGAAAGCGTTGATCGCCAAGCGTGGGATCGGAGGGATCCGCACTGTCGATCCAGGCCTGCAGTGCGCTGATCTTGTCTTCTGGATTCTCCCTGGCTTCGAAGGCATCCCAAAGCTCCCGTTCCAGCCGAGCTCGCTCAATGAAATTCCAGCGTTTGAGCCACAGCATGGAGATCCCTACATCTGGGCACCTGTCTACCGGATTCAAGCGCCCATCAGAGCTAGCTTCAAGCGATCCGAGCCATGAACTGGAGATGCAGCCGGAAAGTCTCTCCAAAGCAATCCAGCTTTCTGTGGCTCCGGTGTTCTTGCTGACAGGCATCGGCGCCTTGATGAATGTCCTGTCGGGGCGCTTGGCCAGGATCGTTGACTACGCCAGACAATTACGCAGCACCGCCGATGCCGGTAAAGCCGTGAATGACGTGGAGCGTCGTCTGATTAGGCAGCGGATGCAGCTCGTCATTCGCTCAATCGAGCTGATGACAGCGGCCACCCTCCTGATCGCCGCCATGGTGTCGGCGATGTTTCTCAGTGTGATTTCCAGAGTCAACCTCACCCTCGTGGTGGCGCCGCTTTTCATCACCTCGATGAGTCTGATAATGATTGCTGCGATCTGCTTTCTCCGAGAAGTGCGGCTGGCGTCAAATCAGCTCAAGCGAATGATCTGAGACCTCTCAAGAGGCTGCAAACCACGTGCGAAGAAGATCCACCACGCTGATCAGCAAGCCAGCAGCGATCACCACTGGGGAGATCCACTGAAGACAGAAGATCAGCACGCGTCTGATCTGAGGAGATGAAGCGTCACTGTCCTTGAGGTCGTTCAGAAACAGAGTCGGCACCACCCAGCCCATCAGTACGGCAATCAACAGACCACCGGTCATCAGCAACACATTGCCGAAAACAGCATCCATGACCCCCAGCACCTCCAGACTCATGCTGGCTGGGATCCCGAGCACAAAAATCACAGCGGTACTGATCCAGGTGGCCCTGCTGCGGCTCCAACCAACGCGATCCATCAATGACGACACCGGCACCTCCAGCAAGGACACCGATGAGGTGATCGCCGCCAAGTAAGCCAGTGCAAAAAACAGAACGGCCACCACCTGACCGGTCATGCCGATCGAGGCCAGTCCTGTGGGTAAGGCGATGAAAATGGCTCCGATTGTTGAGTCGCTCACCACATCTGACAGGTTGAAACTGATCACCACCGGGAACGTGAGCATGCCGGCCAAAAGCCCCACGCTCGTGTCAAGACCGACCACAGCGGCAGCTTGCTGAGGAAGACGAGCCCTTTGGTTCAGATAGACGGAGTAAGCCATGATCGAACCAATGCCTGTTCCGATTGAGAAGAAGGCCTGGCTGAAGGCATTGCGAATGGTGGTGAGGTTCATGAGTTGCGCCCCATCCCAGCGGAACAGGAACGTGCGATAGCCCTCGCCAGCACCCGGAAGCGTGCTGGCCCAGATCACCAGGCCAATCAGCAGAACAAGAAGCAGAGGGAGAGCCCAACGCGAGAGCCGTTCGATACCCCCCTGAACACCGGCAGCCACAACAAGGGCAGTGAGCAGAAGGCTGATTCCCTGACCGGCCAGCGCACTGTTGCCCCCGCTGAGAGCATCAAAGAACGCATCAGCGGCCTGCTTGTTCTCAGGTAACCCGACGAACAGGGCATGAAAGAGAGTCTGTCCCGTCCAGCCCATCAACACGGCGTAGAAGGCCAGGATTCCGCAGGATGCCGCGATGAACATCCAGCCCATCGGCCACCAAGCCTGACCGGCAGCCTTGATCGGAGCGAGCAGTGGACTGTGGCCGGTGCTGCGACCCAGCACCATCTCCGCCACGAGAACGGGCAGGCAGATCAAGCCAACGACCAGGAGGTAAAGAAGAACAAAACTGCCACCGCCACCCTGGGACGCTCGGTACGCAAACCCCCAGAGATTGCCCAAGCCAACGGCACTGCCAGCAGCAGCCAGAACAAACCCGACGCCGGACTGCCACTGCTCCTTTCTCACCGCCGCCATGAACGTGCTGTCCAGCTCTCTCGGCGGAAGTTTGCCAGCTTCTGGAAACAAAGTGGGAAGATGGCAGCACTTGCCGGGATCCGTGTGAAAGCCATCAGCGTGCTGGGCTCCACCGGCTCAATCGGCACACAGACTCTCGACATTGTTGAAGGCTTTCCGGAACAGTTCCGGGTTGTTGCCCTCTCGGCGGGCCGAAATCTCTCGCTGCTCGTGGAGCAGATCCAACGCCACAGCCCCGAGCTGGTCGCCTTGGCTGATGAATCGTTGCTCCCAGAATTGGAGCAGCGCCTCCAGGCTCTGCCGGCTGAACACCAGCCGAAACGCAAGCCCCAGCTCGTGGGTGGTCCCAGCGGATTGAACGTGGCCGCCTCCTGGGACACAGCCGATCTCGTGGTAACAGGGATCGTGGGCTGCGCCGGCCTGCTGCCCACCCTGGCGGCCATCCGCGCCGGTAAGGATCTGGCCCTGGCCAACAAGGAAACCTTGATCGCAGCAGGCCCGGTGGTGCTGCCCGAGCTCAAGAAAAGTGGGAGCAGGCTGCTGCCTGCAGATTCCGAACACTCGGCCATCTTCCAGTGCCTGCAGGGAACGCCCTGGGCTGAAAACGCCCGCCTCTCCACCGGTATACCAACTCCGGGTCTGCGGCGCATTCAACTCACCGCCTCCGGCGGCGCCTTCCGTGACTGGGCCGCAGCCGACCTCGAAAATGCCACCGTGGCCGATGCCACCTCCCATCCCAACTGGAGCATGGGCCGCAAGATCACCGTGGATTCCGCCTCCCTGATGAACAAGGGGCTGGAGGTGATCGAAGCCCACTACCTCTTCGGGCTGGATTACGACCACATCGAAATCGTGATTCACCCCCAGAGCATCATCCACTCCATGATCGAGCTGGCGGATTCTTCGGTGCTGGCCCAACTGGGCTGGCCCGACATGAAACTGCCGATTCTGTATTGCATGAGCTGGCCATCACGGCTGGAAACGCCTTGGCGACGCCTTGACCTCACCGAAGTGGGACAGCTCACCTTCAAAAAACCCGATCCCGCCAAATACCCCTGCATGGAACTGGCCTATGCGGCAGGGCGTGCTGGTGGAACCATGCCGGCGGTTCTGAATGCAGCCAATGAGGAGGCCGTCGCCCAGTTCCTCGAGGAACGCATCCATTTCCTCGACATTCCCGATCTGATCGAAGCGTCCTGCGAACGGCACAAGCCCGATCGCATCGACCACCCCCAGCTGGATGACGTGCTGGCCGTGGACCAGTGGGCTCGCCTTGCCGTGCGTGAGCAGGTGGCCCGGGGAACTCAGCGGATGTCGATGGCGGCGGTGGCTGCTTGATCAGCCATCACTTGCTGCTCTGCGCCACTCCGACGAATGCGAAGTGCTGCGATCCGGCCAAAGGACTGGAAACCTGGAATGAACTGAAACGCCTCGTGCGGGATCTTGGGCTCGAGAGTCAACAGCGCCCAGAAGGAATCGTTTTACGAAGCAAAGTTGACTGTCTGAGGGTGTGCGAACGTGGGCCAATCCTGGTGGTTTGGCCTGGGGGCATTTGGTACGCAGACGTCACAGCAGACAAGATAGAGGCGATTATTCGCAGCCATATCATCAACAACCAACCCATTGAAGAGTGGATTTACAAGACAACTCCATTTCAAAACTATCCACTCCCATCAGGCTAGCGACTCTGCGAAAAAGAAACATCGCGACCACCAATTCACGAAGAAAAAGATTGATCAGTCAAGAAACTGATCACGCATCGGCACACAAACAAACGACGTCCCAACAGCCAAAAGCCACAGAGCAGCTCAACCAACTACTAGAGTCTTAAGCAAATCTAAAGCACCATTTAAGGGGTGCTTTTTGCAGGCATTCTTTTGGCATCGGCAATCACGACGACCTCCACCACTCGCCCATCATCACCTCGTTTCAATCGCAGCTCCCCACAAGCGACCTATCCGAGCAAGGCAGAACTCCTCAGTGCTTTACCGCCAGAGCTGACTCAATTCAACCCAATCAAAGCGTGGGGGAGCCTGATCATGTCGGCAGGCCTGTCTCTCGCTGCTTTAGGGATTGGGACCCAAATCCCCCTCACCCTCCTGGCCACTCCGCTGTGGGTGCTGTACGGCATCGGTTGCGGCACCATTGCCATGGGCTGTTGGGTGTTAGCCCACGAATGTGGCCACAACGCGTTTCACCCAAACCGACGCATTGAGGGCGTCGTTGGATTCCTGCTTCACAGCGCACTGCTGGTGCCTTACTACAGCTGGGCGCGCAGCCACAGCGTTCACCACGCCCACTGCAATCACCTTGAGCAAGG
>ERZ802830.1038-NODE-1038-length-27193-cov-25.4962_pt1 | contig 27193 bp, 23 predicted proteins | sample MGYA00345654_ERZ802830 | MGnify/ENA primary metagenome ERZ802830 (study PRJEB30503, sample SAMEA104212375) | marine metagenome | biome: Westerlies Biome; feature: [SRF] surface water layer (ENVO:00010504) within the epipelagic zone...; material: water...
TCAATTGATATTATTTGTTTAGGCAGGGCAGCTGTAGATTTTTATGGTCAACAGATTGGGTCTAGTCTAGAAAATATGGGTAGTTTCAATAAATATTTGGGCGGATCGTCTGCAAATATTGCTTATGGCTGTTCTAAACTGGGTCTGAATTCAGCAATGCTGACTCGTGTTGGAAATGAGCATATGGGCCGTTTTGTTCGGAACGAGTTAGAAAGTGTTGGGGTAGATACTTCTCATGTCATTACTGATAAAGAGAGATTAACTGGTTTAGTTGTTTTAGGCATTCAGGATAAAGAAACCTTCCCACTTATTTTCTATCGCAAAGATTGTGCAGATATGGCAATCAGTGAAAATGATTTCACTCAAGAATTTATCGCCAGCAGCAGTTCTTTGCTTATCACTGGAACACATTTTTCTTCAGATAACACTTATCAAACGAGTATGAAGGCAATTGAATATGCGAAAGCCTCTGATACTCAAGTTATTGTTGATATTGATTATCGTCCTGTGCTTTGGGGTTTAACAGAGCTGGGCGATGGAGAATCTCGATTTGTTGCAAGCAATGATGTTAGTCAGCACTTGCAAACAATACTTCCATACTGTGATGTTATTGTTGGAACTGAAGAAGAGATACATATCGCTGGTGGAAGTGAAGATACGGTTTCTGCACTGGTTAAAATTAGAGAGCTGAGTGATTCAATTATTGTTTTAAAACTAGGCCCATTGGGATGCACTGTTATTACAAATGAAATTCCAGAGAGTGCAGATGACTTCAAAGTAATACGGGGCAATCAAGTAGATATTCTGAATGTTTTGGGTGCTGGTGATGCATTTATGTCAGGTTTTCTTCGAGGTTACTTAAGAGGGGAAAGTCTTGAAAAAAGTGCCCAATTTGCAAACGCTTCAGGGGCATTAGTAGTATCACGTCATGGGTGTGCGCCTGCAATTCCTGGCGAGGAAGAATTACTCTACTACCTAGAAAATGCTGCCAAAATACCTAATCCAAGTACAGACTTAACGTTAAATCATCTTCATAGAGTTAGCTTTAGAAGTAAAGAAGAGCCTGAGATTTTTGGTTTCGCTTTTGATCATCGTAAACAGCTATTAGATCTTGCTAATAAGCATGGAGTGGATTCTAAACAAATCAATAAGTTAAAAAACCTATTCATTAAGTCGACTCAAAAAGTTATTGATAAATTCAATATTCCAGAAAAAAATATTGGTGTATTAATTGACGATACTTACGGAGAGGATGCGCTAAATTCAATTGCTGAAAAGTCATGGTGGATTGGAAGGCCTGTAGAGCTTCCAAGCTCAAGACCTCTTATGTTTGAGGGACATCAATCTATTGGTTCAAAAATACAATCTTGGCCGCTAACACATATTGTTAAGTGCTTATTTTTCTATCATCCTGGTGATTCTGAAGAACTAAAAAATAAACAAGAACAAAAAATTAAGGAACTCTATTTTGCTTGTCTTCAAAGTGGCCATCAACTTTTGCTTGAAGTTATTCCGCCTTCAGAGTTTGAAAATGATGAGAGTGCTATTCTAAAAATCTTACAAAAATTTTATGATTTAGAAATAAAACCCGACTGGTGGAAACTTCCTGCAATGAATGAGAATTCATGGAAGCAAGTTAGTACTATCATTAATACGAGTGATTCACACTGTCAAGGTGTATTATTATTAGGACTTTCTGCGCCTATCGACATTGTTAAAAAGTCATTTGATGTGGCAGCAAAGTATACTATTTGTAAGGGTTTTACGGTAGGTAGAACCATTTTTTATGATCCAGCTGAACTATGGATGCAAAATAAAATAACTGATGAAGAGCTAGTTGATTCTGTATCAATGAATTACATTGATTTGATTAAAGCTTGGAAAAAAAATAGGGAGGAGATCCAGCAATGAAAACTATAAGATTAACAATGACTCAGGCAATAGTTAGATATTTATCATCCCAATTAATTGAAACTGATAAAGGAGTGCAGCCAATATTTGCTGGAGTTTTTGCTATTTTTGGTCATGGAAATGTTGCTGGTATAGGTCAGGCCTTAACCGAATGTCAGGATCAACTGCCAACCTATCGTGGTCATAGTGAGCAAGGCATGGTCCACTCAGCAATCGCATATGCAAAAGCTAATAATCGTCAAAGAATGATGGCATGCACCAGTTCAATAGGCCCTGGAGCTACTAATATGTTAACAGCGGCTGCATTAGCGCACGTAAATCGCTTGCCTGTTTTGTTATTACCTGGTGATTACTTTGCGAGTAGAACGCCAGATCCAGTACTTCAACAATTAGAGGATTTTTCTGATCCAACAGTTAGTGTTAATGACTGCTTTAAACCTGTAAGCAGGTATTTTGACCGTATTATGAGACCAGAACAAATTATTAATAGTTTGCCTGTAGCAATGCAAACACTCTTGGATCCAGAAAATTGTGGACCAGTGACAATTTCATTACCTCAAGATGTTCAGGCAGAAGCATTCGATTATCCTGAGGAATTTTTTAAACAACGAGTACATACTATTCGGAAGATTAAGATCGATGAAGATGAGTTAGTTCAAGCAGTTGAAATTTTAAAAAATTCAAAAAAACCTTTGATTATTGCTGGTGGCGGTGTTCATTATGCTAGTGCATGTAACACACTTCAAGAATTTTCAAAAAAATATAAAATTCCTGTTGCAGAAACCTCTGCTGGAAAAGGAGCGCTTGCATGGAACCATCCCGGCTATGTTGGAGCTATAGGAGTTACAGGGTCTAATGCAGCTAATAACCTAGCAAGACAAGCCGATACAGTTTTAGCAATTGGAACAAGGCTAAATGATTTTATTTCAGGATCAAGAGCGTTATTTTCTGATAAAAAACTCGTTCAATTAAATGTAGCAAGGTTTGACGCAATTAAACATAATGCATATGCTTTATGGGGTGATGCAAAGCTAGGAATAGATAAACTTGATGAGCAGCTCGATGATTGGAAAGCATCAAACGACTGGTTTCAAGAGTCAGAAATAGAGGCTTCAAATTGGAATGACTATTACGAAAAAATAACTTCTATAAATAATCCTTCTGATAAGCTGGATGATTTACCTACAGATGCCCAGGTACTTGGAGAGGTAAAGAGAAATGGAGAGGCAAGTGATATTGTAGTTTGTGCAGCAGGAAGTTTACCGGGCGAACTTCATAAGCTTTGGAGGACGGAACAAATAGGAGGATATCACTCTGAATATGGTTTTTCATGCATGGGCTATGAGATCGCAGGTGGGCTGGGTGTTAAGATGGCACAACCAGATAGAGAGGTCATAGTCCTTGTTGGAGATGGGTCATATCTGATGCTCAATTCAGAATTAGCTACAAGCGTAATGTTAGGTCAAAAAATTATTGCAGTGGTTCTTGATAATAGAGGTTTTTCATGCATCAACCGTCTTCAAAATGCAACAGGTAATCGTTCTTTTAATAATTTACTAAAAGACTGCAACACTGCAGATGATGGTCATCCAGAAATTAATTTTGCATTGCATGCAAAATCTCTTGGAGCTAACTCAGAGCATGTTGAAAATATTACTGAATTAGCTTCAGCTCTAAAAAGGGCAAGGGCGTCATCAAAGTCCTATGTGATAAGCATTGTAACTGACTCTCATAAAATAAGCCCTGAGGGAGGCTGCTGGTGGGAGGTTGCTGTGCCTCAGGTTTCCTCAAATGAAAAGAGTGATGAAGTTCTTAGTGCCTATAAGAAGTCGAAAACTAATCAGCCTTATTAGAAATGAAAGCAAAATCTCCCACATCAAATCAAGTGTATTTTAGTGAGTCAGATATTGATTATGATGAGCTAAAAAATATTTGTTCTGAGGAGACTTTAAAAGACAACTATCCTCTATCAGATTCAATTTCAAATAATGTTGTCATATATGATGCAAAAGACTTTGTCTCTTTTGTTGGCAATATTGAACAAGAAATGAAACTGAAAACTGAAATGCACCATGTTTTAGAAAATGGACCAGGTGTATTTGTAATTCGAAATCTTTACAGTGAAGATGTAATAGATCAGAGTAATGCCATTTTTGAAAAGATTGTTGAAAAAGAAAGCAGTTCTAGTAATGACCACTTTGCCTCGGGAACCAATACCAGAATCTGGAATAGCTTTCAAAAGGTTGCCTTGGAAAACGCTGATGCCTTTATCAATTACTATTCAAATGATTTAGTAAAGATAATTGCCGAGTCATGGTGTGGACCCAATTCTCAAATGACAGCTCAGGTAAATATTGTTAGGCCAGGTGGGGAAATGCAAAAACCACATCGAGACTATCATTTAGGATTTCAAGAAAATGAAGTTGTTGAAAAATTTCCAATCTCAGTGCATCGACTTTCAAACTATCTTACTTTGCAGGGTGGTGTTGCTCATACTGATATGCCTTTAGAAAGTGGACCTACTATTGTATTGCCTTATTCACAACAATATGATTTGGGCTACTTGACATGGAGAGATTCAGAGTTTGGTGAGTTTTTTAATCAATACTCAGTTCAAAATTCAATGTCTAAGGGAGATGGAATTTTTTTTAATCCTGCAATATTTCATGCAGCTGGGTCAAATACTACAAATGATTTTCACAGAATAGGTAATCTTCTTCAAATCTCATCTGCCTTTGGAAAGACAATGGAGCATATAGATTATATTAAAATTATTTCTCATATCTATCCTTATCTATTAAATCATAAAACCCTCTCAGAGAGACTCATTGAAAATGTTCTTATTTGTGCAACAGATGGGTATGCTTTTCCGACTAACTTAGATTCTGATAAAAATTCTGATTCCAAACTTCAGAGCATGAGTATGTTTGAGCTAACAAAGCAATCCCTATTAGATTCAGTGAGTTCAAAAAAATTTAATTCTAAGCTTTTGGAGCACCAGCAGGTTAGACTTGCTGGATAACTATTACTAATAATTTGGAGAAATTAAATGGGTGTGAAAATTGGTGTTAGTCCAATATCATGGACTAATGATGATATGCCAGAACTGGGTCGTGACACTACTGTTGAGCAATGCCTGCAAGAGGGAAGACAAGCTGGATATCGAGGATTCGAGTTAGGGGGGAAATGGCCACGGGATGTTTCAGTACTAGAGCCCCTATTCAATAAGCATGGCATGGATGTTGTTTCAAGTTGGTTTTGTGGAGGCTTGCTTAAGGATACTATTGAGGGAGAAATCGAAAGAATTACTCCACACATGCAACTTTTGAAAGAGCTTGGGACAGATGTCATTGTCTATTGTGAAATGGATTCTTGTGTTCATGGGGATATTGATTCACCACTATCTAAACGACCCATTCTTAATGATGATCAATGGAAAGAATGGACAGAGAAGTTAGATCAGTTAGCAAAATACACCTTGTCTCATGGAATGAAACTTGCCTATCACCATCATATGGGCACGGTCGTTCAAGTTGAAGAAGAGGTAGATAAATTAATGGCAATGACCAGTCATGATCTAGGTTTAGTATTTGATACGGGGCATTTCATATATGCAGGAGCTGATCCTTTAAATGTATATAAAAAACATAGTGATAGAGTTTTACATATTCATTGTAAAGACGTCAGGACAGATGTATTAAATGGAGCGCTTGAGTCAGATTCAAGCTTTTTGAATGCAGTATTAAATGGAGTTTATACAGTGCCAGGAGATGGAATGTTTGATTTTCCTGAGCTCTTTAAAATGGTGAGTAAGAATAACTTTAAAGGATGGATTGTAGTTGAAGCGGAGCAAGATCCAGCCAAAGCGCATCCATTAACTTATGTAACTTTGGGATATAAAAATATTAAAAGTTACTGTAATAAATTTGGAATTGAAATAGAGGAAAGACAATGAAAACAATTGGTGTAGGAGTTATAGGGACAGCTTTTATGGGTAAGGCGCATTCAATTGCATATGCTGCTGCAGGAAGTGTTTTTGGTGATGGGTTAAGGCCACAGCTTGAAATGATCTGTGACTACAATCCTGATAGAGCTGAGGTTATGAGAAAAGAAATGGGTTTCTCAAGATGCACAAGCTCATGGATGGAGCTGGTGAATGATCCTAAGGTGGAGCTTATCTCTGTTTGTGTCCCTAATTCATTGCATAAAGAAATTTCTGTAGCAGCTTTAAAGCTAGGGAAGCATGTATGGTGTGAAAAGCCAATGTCAACCAATTTATCTGACTCTGAGGCCATGCTTGCAGCAGCTCAACAAGCATCAAGTTGTCAAACAATATTAGGTTATAACTACACTCAAAATCCAGCAGTTCAAAGTGCAAAAAAACTGATTGATGAAGGGGTTATTGGAAGAGTAATAGGATTTTATGGGGTTTATGACGTAGATAATGAGGCAGATCCAGATAGACCCCATTCTTGGCGAATGAGTCGTGAAGCATCTGGAACAGGATCAAATGCTGATGTGATGTGCCATTTAGTTAGTATGGCTCACTATATGACTGGAAGCGAAATAACTCGACTGGTTGGTGATTATGATACAGTTCATAAACAGAGGTCAGATCCAAAAAATCCAGGGAAAACGCTTGTGGTCGATAATGATGATGTTTGTACAGCTATGGCTCACTTTGAGAGTGGAATCAAGGGAACTCTTAGAGTAAGCCGAGTGGCTTGGGGGAGAAAGTGTGGTTTAAGCTGGGAGATTCACGGATCTCAAGGAATGATATGTCATGACCAAGAGCGCTTAAATGAGATTAAACTTTATACTCGTAGTGAAGATCCCAGGCAGGAGGGATTTAAAACTATTTTGAGTGGGCCAGCTCAGCCACCATACGATGCTTTTTTACCAAATGCTGGTCATAGTCTGGGCTATATTGATGTTAAAGTCTGTGAATTAAAACATCTTCTTGATGCGATAGAAACAGGTCAATCAGTTTGGCCTAATTTTTCAGATGGATTAAAGATTGAAAGAGTAATGGATGCTATTGATCGATCTGCTCTTTCTGGACAATGGATTGATGTCTGAGCAAATTCAAAATATCATTTATCAAAAACCTAGAAAGTGGAGTGCACTTGTTGTTGGAAGAGCAGGTCTTGATCTTTATCCGCAGCCATCAGGATCAAAAACTAAGCTGGCTAAATCATTTGCAAGTGATGTGGGAGGTTCTGGAGGCAATATAGCAATTGCAATGAAAAGATCTGGAGGGAACATTGCACTAATTTCCGCACTTTCAGATGATCCAGTTGGTTCTTTTGTTAAGAATCGGCTTATTGAGGAAGGTATAGATATTCATTTGATGCAGACAACTCATGGTAACGAAAGAACAAGTCTTGCCATTGCTGAAGAGCGCCCGACAGATTGTGAAGTTGTTATTTATCGTAATAATCCAGCAGACCTTCAAATTAATTTTGATAAAAATACAGAGTTGGCAATTCTAGATAGCAGTAATCTTGTGGTCACTGGAACAAGCCTGATTGATGAACATTCAAGAAAACAAGTCTTGAACATGATGGAGCATGCAAAAAAAAATGACTGTAAAGTTTGGTTAGATTTAGATTATAGGCATTGGAATTGGCCTGATAAGAGCTCAACCCGCTCAGCATATCAGAAGGCAGAAAAGCTATCAGATGTAATCGTTGGAAATGAGGAAGAGTTTAAGATCCTAAATGATAAGTTAACTATTCAAGTTAAGCAAAGCATGTCCAATAATCAGATAATGATTCTAAAGAAAGGAAAAAATGGATGCACTTTATTTTCGCGTGATTGCCGTTTATCAACTGGTATTTATAAATTAAACGTTATGAAGCCCTATGGGTCTGGGGATGCCTTCCTTGGAAATTTAATAATGAATTATATGACTTATGGAGATTGGCAAAAAGCAACTGAAGCTGGCAGTGCTGCAGCCGCAATCGTTGTCTCAAAGCAAGGCTGTGCCAGTGCAATGCCATCAAATCAAGAAATAAAGTTATTACAAGAAAGTAAATCGATTGAACCAAAAACAGAGTGGAGTTAAAAATGCATATCCCCCAATTTGAAAATAATAATGAGCCTATTGTGGATTGTAATAGTAAGATAGTGCCTCTATGCTATTTCAATATAATAAAACTTTCTGCAGGAGAAGAATTTAGCTATCAACTTAGCGATTATGAGACGTGTATCGTTCCTGCTACTGGAACTATTGATGTCGAAGTTGAAGGCCAAGCCTTTAAAGATGTTGGCAAGAGAAATCATATTTGGGAAAGTGATCCTGAAGGAGTCTACATTCCTGTCAATTCAAAAGCTCGATTACTTTGCCAAAATGGTAAAGCTGAAGTTTTTGTCTCTGGCGCAAAACACAATGAAACTTATGAGCCATTTGTGATTAGGCAAAATGATATTGATAAGGTTCAGTATGGTTCTGATGATACAAAGACCCACAGAAAAATTAAACATATTTTAGGAAAAAATCCAGCGGGTAAAGTGGGTAAGTTATTAGTCAGTGAATTGTTTACAGTTGGAGAAGGTGGATGGTCCGGATTTCCTCCTCATAAGCATGAGACTGACAAGCTTCCAGATGAGAGTAGACACAATGAAGTTTACAATTTTAGATTTAATCCATCAAATGGCTTTGGTGCTCAGTTTTTAACGCCGGATGGTGAAGATTTTGGTCCCGTTTACCACGTTCGGGACGGATCTACTTTTATCTTTGATAAGGGTTACCATCCTTGTGTTGCGGCTCCTGGCTTTGAGATGTACTACTTTACCATTTTGGCAGGTGAGAGCCAAAGGCCACTGCATATGAACTATCAAAAAGAGTACGCATATCAATTAGAAACTATTCCGGGTATGCAAGATATGCTGAATAAATTTAAATAATGTTAGCAAATTTTAAAGATATTCTATTACCAGCAAAAGAAGAGGGTTATGCCGTAGCATGCTTCAATGTTTTTGGCTTTGAGGACTCAAGGGCTGTCATAGATGCTGCAGAGTTAAGAAATGCCTCCGTTATTCTTTCAATAAATCTTGATATGCGCCAATTTATGACTATGGATCAAATTATTGGTATGTTAAGACCTATGGCTGAGAGTGCTAAGGTTCCAGTATGTATTCATCTTGATCATACTTATGAAGTTGATGAAGTAAAGCGGGCAATAGATTCTGGGTTTAATTCTGTCATGTATGATGGGTCACAATTGCCTATTGCTCAAAATATTGCTTCTATAAAGGATGTAGTTTCTTATGCACGCCACAAAGGAGTTTCGGTTGAAGCTGAAGTAGGATCAGTTCCTTATGCAACTGGTAGAGACCACATTAAATCTGAGTTAACTGACTTGTCTGAGGCTTTAGCTATGGAAAAAGATGGCAAGCCTGATGCACTAGCAATTTCAATAGGGAATGTTCATCGAATAGAATCAGGTTTTGTAGAAATTAATGTTGAGCGATTTAATGAACTTGAGAAAGAGCTCTCTATTCCATTAGTGATTCATGGCACAAGTGGAATTAAAGATAGTGATATTAAAATGCTTTCAAAGCGCCATATTACAAAGTTTAATGTTGGCACAGTCTTAAGGAAGAGTTTTGGTGATTCATTACGATTTACTTTAGAGTCTGACTCCAATCTATTTGATAGGATTGCAATCATGAAAAAAGTGATTCCTGATTTGCAAGTCACCGCTTCAAGGGTAATCAAGCTCCTTGGACAATAAAAAGTATTTATCTCGCTTTTTGAAGACTCTTAATTACAGATTCTGTCTCATCCCAGTCAATACATCCATCAGTCACTGATACTCCATATTTCATACTCTGTTTATCTAAAAGTATTTTCTGCTTGCCAGAAAATAAATTACTTTCTAGCATGACACCAAAAATAGATTTATTTCCAGAGTGAATTTGACTTTTGATATCCTCAATCACTTTACCTTGATTTCTGTAATCCTGATTAGAATTATCATGGGAGCAATCAATCATAATTCTCTCAGCTAAACCATTTTCCTTAAGAAGTTTTTCACATTTTAATACCGATTCATTGTCATAGTTCGGTTTGGTGCCACCTCTCAGTATGATATGAGAAGATATATTTCCTTTAGCTTTAAATGTGGCGATTTGTCCTTTATCGTTAATTCCTAGAAAACTTTGTGGGGAAGAGCAGGCTCTAATTGCATTAACAGCCATTGTTAAGTTACCATCTGTTCCATTTTTAAAACCAACTGTCATCGATAGTCCACTCGACATTTCTCTATGAGTTTGCGATTCGGTTGTCCTTGCGCCAATAGCACACCAAGAAATGAGGTCAGCAAGGTATTGAGGAGTAATCGGGTTAAGTGCTTCAGTAGCTGTTGGCATCCCTTGCTCTGCAAGCCAAACGAGGAGCTCACGTCCTTGTCGCAGACCTTTTTCCACATCTAGTGAATCATCCATATCTGGATCACTAATTAATCCTTTCCAACCCACAGTAGTTCTTGGCTTTTCAAAATATACTCTCATCATGATATAGATTGATTCTTCAACTTCCCTCTGAAGTGACTTCAATTTAAGAGCATATTCTTTAGCTGCTCCAATATCATGAATTGAACAAGGACCCACGATAACTATGAGTCTTTTGTCTTTGCCTAAAAAAATATCATTAACAGTTTTACGACTCGTTAAAATATTATCTTTGCCGTGATCACTCACTTTGATTTGCTGTCTTAAATCAATGGGCGAAGTAATCACTGTTTCACTTTCGATATTTGTATTGTGGATTTGATTAATCATTTCAGTCATGTTTTATAGTTTTGAGCGATGATTTAAACATAAATGTAGAAATATTTTTTAGTTAGATGATAAAAAAAATAGTTAATTTAACTTTTAATAAATTTATTAATCTTGATAATTTTTAGGGCATAGATGAAAAAAATAACAAAAAAATTATTATTATTTTCATTGGTTTTCCTTGTTGGATGTAGCTCTACCACCTTTATTTATAATAGACTTGACTTTTTGTTGCCGTGGTATCTGGAAAGTTACGTTGACTTAAATCAAGAGCAAAGGAAGAATTTAAATGAATTACTTGAGCCATTTTTTGAATGGCATAGAGAGGAAGAATTACCTAAGTATGCAGAAATTATTGGAGACGTAGAGTTATTACTTGACGAAAAAATTGAGCTCTCCTCTATTGAATCCATTACTTATGATGTTGAACAGGCTTGGTTTCGAATTGAAGATGAAATGATTTTGTGGGCTATCCCCATGACCCGGGATTTATCGCAAGAGCAAATTGACGAATTTCTTCAAACAATGCAAACTAAAACTTTACAAAGTGAAAAAAAATATTTAGTTCGTAATTTACAAACTTATCAAAATGATAATTACAAACGCATAAGAAAGAACTTGAGGCGCTTCATAGGAGGCATGAATAAAGGTCAGCTCGATCTTATTAATGCTGCAAGTAAAGAAATGATTAGAGTCGATGGTCATTGGATCAATAATCGAAAAGCTCTCATTGAAAATCTCAAGTTGATTCTTAAGAGGGATGATGGCTGGGAATTAGCATTGACAAATATTACCCATAGAGATGATTCGGTTTCAGATAATTATCGTAAAACTTATTCTCATAATATCAAAGTTAATGAGCGCCTTTTTGTTGAAATTTTAAATTCTAGGACAGAAAAGCAAGACAAGAAACTACGTTCTATGCTTTTAAGATACAAAACGGATATTAATAATTTGATAGCTCAAAAATAGCCCTTACCAGCGCCTCTTCATTCTTCCTCTGAGTATATCTGAAACCCAATTTAGAAATAGTCCGATTAAAGCTGCTGAGCAAAGCCATAAGAACGGGAGGCTGCCCTCAGAGCCAAACATCACAGAGCGATAAGCGCTTCCAATGGAATCAAATGGAACTGATGTGCCAATAAATTCAAGCCATTCTGGTGCTGCTGTCAGAGGAATCATTGTTCCGCTTAATGCCGGTTGATAAAAAACAACTGGAAGAATTACGACAAGTGCTAGAAGTCCAACGGTAGAGAATATGCCGAGAAAAAACCAGCTTAGACAAACGCATATGAACCATGAAAAGAACCATGACATAAAAAATACTTCCCATTGCATTGTTGTGAGAGTCACGACCATTGCTAGTGTGAAACTCGATACTCCCATTGTCATCACTGGAATAACAGTTCTGACATAGGCTCTGTTAAGAAGCGTCATTTGGTTTGTTGCAAGGAAGAGAAGTGCTGAGCCTACCATTGCTGAAAGCCAAGTAATAAAGCTCATCACAAATGGAGAGGGGATTGAGGAGAGGCTTTGAGCCTCATATAGGTTTTCGGATTCAATCTGAATAGGCATCTCAGAACTAGGCACAATATTTTTTAGCTTTGCTAGTCGAATGTTTGAGATAAAAGCAGAGAGGCCCAACTGAAATGTGGATGGTAATTGACTCGCAATTTGTGTTTCTGAAACCGTTAAGTGGTCAGAGTTGATGACCTTGATATTGATGTTACTTTCACCTAATGCTTGCTCTGAAAAGTCTTCAGGAAAAATTATCACAGAAGAGATTTCACCATTAGATAATGCGATTGTTGCTTTTTCAGAATCTTTAAATAACCCAACTCTAAACGGTAGAGATCTTGAGATTGCCTTAATTGCTTGAGTTGATACTAAAGGAAAGGATTTACTGTTATCTAAGTTAACTATTCCCAGTCTAAAGTTTGATGAAATCTTTTCTGGATCGTTCGGTGCAGTAAGGTTGAATACTGAAAATATTAACGCAATGATTGTGGGAACAATAATAGCTGCTCTGAATAGTTTGCTCCGACGAAAGTCATGAATAGAGGAGGCCATTAATTTAAATCAAATAAGTAAAACAATACACAAACACCCCTATTTAGTCAAACCCGAATGAATTTTGCCAAGAATCATTTCTGCAGCCTTTTCTGCAATCATCATGGTTGGTGCATTTGTATTTCCCGAAACCAGTTCGGGCATTATTGATGCGTCTACAACCCTTAAGTTTTTGACACCATGAACCCTTAGCTGATCATCTACCACGCTCTCTTTATCATGCCCCATTTTGCAAGTACCAACTGGATGATAAATACTCTGGCTATGGTTTCTTGCTGCTTCTAATAACTCTTCATCAGAAGAGAAAGACTCCCCAGGAACAAACTCATCAAGTATGTGTTCTTTGATTGAGTTAGCCTGTGCAATTTTTCTAGCGACCTTGATTGACTCTACTGCGACCTCTCTGTCAGATTTTGTTGAAAGGTAATTTGGGATAATTGTAGGGAGGTCTTCAGGGTTTGATGAATTAATAGAAACCTCGCCTCTGCTCTCTGGTCTGAGATTGCAAACTGACATTGTAAATGCTGAAAATGGATGAACACCATCTCCAGGTTTATCTGCACTTAGTGGCTGCATATGAAATTGTATGTTGGGTCTGGAGCCATCCAAAGCAGTGTTGGTGAAAGCAAAAACCTGACTGGCACTCAAAGTTAGAGGGCCCGTTCTAAAAAGAATATATTGCATTCCAATGAGCGCCTTTTTCCACCACGTGTTAAGCTCATCATTGAGTGTTCTAGTGTTGGTTTTATAGACCAGTCTGATCTGAAGGTGGTCTTGAAGGTTCTTCCCAACCGCAGGATTATGATGAATCGTTTTAATGCCAAGCTTATTGAGTAGGTCTTCATCTCCAATACCTGAAAGCTGTAATATTTGTGGGGAGCTAATCGCTCCTGCAGACAAAATAACCTCTTTTTTTGCATGAATAGTTAAGCTAGTCTTGCCTTTCTTTTGAGAGCAATTGACACCTATTGCTTGAGTGCCATCAAAAATGACCTTATTGATTTGAGTACTAGTCATGATTGTTAAGTTTTTTCTAGATCTAACTTTTCGATTCAAAAATGAGCGGTAAGAGCTTCTCCTAAATCCTTTGTGGGTTGTTTGCTGAAAGTATCCAACACCCTCCTGTTTTTCTCCATTGCAATCTTGATTAAATGGAATACCAATCTCCTCAGAGGCCTCAATAAAAAGATCAGCGATCTTTCTTCGTAATCTAAGATTGGAAACTTTTAACTCGCCATCAACTCCATGATATTGATCTTCACCATTTTCTTGGCACTCAAATTTTTTAAATAAAGGGAGCACCTCTTTGTATGACCAGCCTTTGTTTCCAAGCTTTTCCCAATTGTCATAGTCGTGCCTGTCACCTCTAATATAAAGAAGTCCATTAAGAGCACTAGAGCCACCAAGCACCTTTCCTCTTGGCCAATCAATCCTTCTATTATTTAAACCTTTATCCTTTTCGAGCTTGTACATCCAATCAAATTTTGGATTGTTCATTGTTTTGAAGTAACCCACTGGGACATGAAGCCATAGATTGTTATCTCTGCGCCCAGCCTCAATCAATAACACTTTGTTCTCTGGGTCTGATGAGAGTCTGTTAGCTAGCAAGCATCCCGCTGATCCAGCACCAACAATAATGTAATCATATTCCATAGGCATCATTATTCATAAAATTATTTAATCAAAAAGGATATAAAAATGGATTATTTTTTTAAAAAAAAGTAACACTAAAATCAATATGACAATTATAGGTAAAACTTAAGCCCATCTAGTTATGAATAAAAAAATATAGATAAATTTTTTTTATAAATAGATTGAAAGATATATATCAATTGATGTATACTGGCGTTTAGCTAAATGCGTAATTCTATTGTGTGTTTATCTATTAATGTTTAAAAATTAGGAGATTTTATGTTTAAAAATAAAGTTGGTTTATTGGCTGCTGCTCTAGTCGCGTTTAGTTCAAGCGCTATTGCTGATGGTCATATCCATTTGAAAGTACAATCTGTACTAAACTCTACTGGTAGTGAAGTTGGCTATGTTAGAGATTTTGCAGAAGATGTCGCTGCACTAACTGATGGCAGAGTTACAATTGAAGTTCTTCCAGGAGGCTCGGTTGTTCCTAACTCTGATCTTATTGATGCAGTTGACGCTGGTCTAATTGATGGCGGATTTGCATGGACTCACTACTGGTCTGGTAAGCACCCAGCTGCAATGCTGTTTGGCTCACCAATCGCTGGTGCAGGACTTGGAATTGACAACATCGCATGGCTATCATGGTTCCATAGTGCGGGTGGTAAAGAGCTCTATGACCAGTTGTGGGATGAGATGGACTTGAACGTTGTTGGTTTGATGCTTCAGCCAGTTGGTCCAGAAGCTCTAGGTTGGTTTAAAGAGCCAATTAACAGTATGGACGACTTCCGTAAGCTTAGATTCCGTGCTCCTCCAGGAATCCCAGGGCAAACGTACAAGGATATTGGTGTCGCAGCTGTAGCAATGGGTGGTGGAGATATTCTACCAGCACTTGAGAAAGGCGTAATTGACGCAGCAGAATGGTGCTGCCCAGAGCCAGACAGAGACTTCGGTTTCCAAAAGGTTCTTAAGTACTACTACTTGCAAGGACTTCACCAGAACGTTGTGAATGCTGACATGTATATCAACGGTGACAGATGGAATGAAATTTCTCCACGTGACCAACATGCTATCCATGTAGCTGCAAGAGCAGCTAGACTTGACTCTATGTCAAATCGTATCTATGCAAACGGTATTGCTATGGCAGATTTGCTAGAGCAAGGCGTTCAGCTGATGGATACTCCAGATGACTATTTCGTAGAGTTTATGGCTGCTGCAAATGCAACTCTTCAAAAGAACGCAGATGAGAATGCATTTTTTGCAGAGGTTTGGGCTTCACAGAGAGATTTCGCTGAGAAAGCGGTTCCTTTCTGGTCAGGCGCTCAATCATCTAACGCTAAGTTAGGTTTAGCTTTTGCTGCAACTTTGAAGTAAAGATCCATCGTAAGACTTGTAATGAAGTTGCCAATAGTGAATGCTGTTGGCAACTTTTTTTTATCACAAGCCGGCTTTGTCTAACTTTGGGTTCTCCTTTATCCCAGAGTTAGAAAAGCCTTAATTTTTTAGGGTTTTATTTTTTAAAACCTTCCAGTTTTGTTACAATGGTGTAACGTTTTTTAGTTTATAAATTAGGTGTAATTTATGTCAGAGGAAGAAGATATAGGTGAATTAGACATTACCGATGAAATGATCGCTGAAGGCAGATCATATACAGGTGTTATGCCTGATGACATGCCAAAAATGATGGCGAGAACTATTCTTGGTATTGACTGGTTTAGTCTCAAGGTTGGCCAGATAGCCTGTTGGCTCACAGTCCCCGTTTTTTTATCGATGTTTATTGAAGTGACTGGAAGACATTTTTTTGGCTCACCAACAATGTGGGCATATGATATTAGTAGGATGGGCGCGGGCGCTATGTTTATGCTTGGTGCGGGCTATGCCCTCTCAAAGGGAGTTCATATTCGAGCAGACTTTATGTATCGTAACTGGTCTGTAAAGACACAAGCAACGATTGATTTGACGCTTTATTTATTATTTTATTTTCCGGGGCTTACTGGCGCTGCGTGGGCTTGCTATAAATATGCCTATAAGTCATGGTCACAAATGGAAAGAGGAATGGACACTGCGTGGATGCCTCTAATGTACCCTATAAAATCGATATTGTTTATAGGCTTAGTATTTCTTTTAATTCAAGGCATTTCAGAGACGCTTAAATGCGTCTATGCTGTAAAAAATAGGAGATGGCCATGAGTCCAGAAGTATTAGGCATTGTCCTAATTTTAACAATGCTGTTTGCCATATTTATTGGCTTTCCAATTTCATTCACTCTGATATTTCTAGGCGTATTTTTTGGTTACCTGGGTTTTGGAGATCTTGTTTTCTTTTTAATGACCTTCCAGTTTTCAGGAAGCATGCTGGAGCAAACCCTTGTAGCGATTCCTCTCTTTACCTTTATGGGAATTCTCATGGAGAAGGCAAACCTCATGGAGCGATTATTTACCTCCGTTCAGATGGCCCTTGCCAGAACCAAAGGATCCTTGTTCGTCGCTGTTCTTTTTGTTGCTACAATCTTTGGAGCTGCAACAGGAATCGTGGGCGCGTCGGTCACTATTTTAGGAATCATGTCTGCCAAGACTATGAATCGATCAGGGTATGATGTTCGTCTTGCAGCGGGCTCAATTACTGCTGGCGGTACACTCGGTATCTTGATACCTCCAAGCATTATGCTCGTTGTTATGGGTCCTATTCTAAACGTTCCTGTGACTGATTTGTTTGCTGCAGCCATTGTTCCAGGATTGATGTTGGCAGCTCTATATACCGGCTATACACTTATCAGATGTCACTTAAATCCTGCTCTAGGTCCAGTTGTCCCTGAGGACTTAATACCAGACTCTATGAGTGAAGTATGGAAAGAGTTTTTTAAAGGCCTTGTCCCACCAGTACTTTTAGTAGGCGCATCTTTAGGAAGCATCCTAGCGGGGTGGGCAACTGCAACTGAAGGTGCTGCGATGGGAGCAGTTGGTGCAATTTTTCTGACTTTGGCCTATCGTAAACTAACCTTTGAGTCTTTAAAAAGTTCACTTTTAAAAACTTTAGAGATTACTACATTAATCATGGTTTTGGTATGTGCGTCGAACTTTTTTGGAGCAGTATTTTCAAGACTGGGAACCCCGACTATGATTACTGAGTTCTTGATGTTGCTTGATCTTCCGCCAACTGCCATTCTATTAATTATTATGGCTTTGATTTTTTTACTAGCATGGCCATTGGAGTGGGTTCCAATTGTCTTAATTATTATTCCAATTGTCTTGCCTCTTATTGAGCAATTAGGATTCAATCTGACTTGGTTTGGTATTCTAGTTGCGGTCAATCTTCAGACTGCTTGGCTATCCCCTCCTGTTGCACTATCGGCCTACTTTCTAAAGGGCGTAGTTCCAGAATGGGATCTATCAGACATCTATAAAGGGATGATGCAATTTATGGTCATTCAGGTTATTGGATTGGCATTGATTATTCTCTTCCCTCAAATTGTACTCTGGCTTCCAACATACTTGTATGGCTAATTAGTCAATAGGCTAGGATTTCAAAAAGGGCACCATGTGCCCTTTTTTATTGCTGACTTTATTTGTATGATTTGAATAGAAATATTTAAGTAATTCTAAATATTAGATTGACTCACCAAAGGTACTGTTTTGAGAATGAATATAATCTATATCACTAGTATGAACGAACGAAGTTCTTAGCTCAATAGTCACGTTGTTGTATGTTTGACCCACTCGATTGATTTTTAAAATGGGTGCGCTGGTTGGGATATTTAAGAGCTTAGATATTTTTTCATCCGCAGAAATAGCTTTGAGTTTTTCAGAACAATTAGTAATAAAAATATTAAACTTATTCTGATAAAGGTTATAAATTGTATTTGCTCGTCCTTTGAAAATTTCTTCAGTAAGACCGGGAAACTTTTCTTGTGGAATGATAATTTTATCAACAATATAAAACTTTTTATTAAGACCTAGCTTATTATAAATCTGAAATACTGGACTCCCTACAGGAAGCCCCAATTCTGCAGCCTGTGACTTAGTCGCTTTCTTTGAATCGAAAGAGATAAACTCAACTGTAGGGCTTTGTTTCTCGTCACTTCCGTTGAGCGCAAAATGAAAATATTCAAAAAGGAAACTGCTGTTGTCATGCTGAAATACAAAAGTACCTAAGCCTTGTTTCCTTATTAGAAAACCTTCCTTTTCAAGCATTCCAACTGCCTTACGAATCGTTCCAATTGAAACATTGAAAAGCTCTACAAGGGTTTTTTCATTGGGTATGAGTTGGCCCGGTCTGAGCTCATCACGATAAAGGCAATTGAATAGCTCATTTCTAATTTGAAGCCAAAGTGGAGTTTTACTGTCTCTATCAATTTCAAATTTTAGATCAGTAATACTCATAAATCTTTGTTTTATATATTAAAAAGAAGGTTTTAAAATAACCTTCGCCGAGGCCATTGTACCATTATGTAAACTTTGAAAAGCTAAATTAGTTTCTGACAAAGGCATCTCTTCAATCCAAGAAAGATCTCCAAAATCTCCATTCTCAATTGAAACCAGTGCAGACCTAAAGTCTTCCATGTTGTAGGTATAGCAACCAATAAGTTTTATTTCCTGAAGCGTAATTTTACGAATATCAATACTGCTACTCCAACTGAGGAGTCCTACATTAACAACAGTGCCGCCAGCTCTCACTGAAGCAATAGATAATGCATTGGTTTTCTCACTGCCTACACAATCAATAACGACATCATAGCTGTCTTCACTGACAGACTGATTGATTGGGTTGACTGGGCTGACACCAACATGCTCTTTAACGCACTGATGGCGAGCTTCATTTGTTTCTAAAACTGTCATCTTGACGCCATGAGACTTGAGTAGAAGCGCAGCAAGTAAACCGATAGCTCCTGCCCCAATAACAAGGACATTGCATTCATTGATTGGTTTGAATGAGCTTTCTTTTGCTAGATTGACAGCGTGAACAACGGTTGCAGCAGGTTCGGTCATTGCAACGTGATTCGAGTTCATTGAATTAGGCGCATGAACGAGACATTGGTTTGGTATTGTCATGTATTGTGCAAAAGCACCCTGCCTGCTCATACCAATCATATCTCTATCACTACATAAATTGTCCCTACCTTGAAGACAGTATTCACATTTGCCACAGGTGATCAGTGGATTACCAGTGACCTTTTGTCCTTTGTGAGAGCCTTCAACAATTTCACCACAGAACTCATGTCCAAGAATGAGACCTGGGTTCCTTCTTGGGTCTTTGCCATGAAATGCGTGCATATCAGAGCCACAAATACCGACCGATTCAATTCTTAATAACACATCATCATCTCGATCCAGTTGAGTTGACTTATATTCAGGGAAAAAAGTCATTTCATTTGGTGCGGTGTAAACCACAGCTTCCATTTTTTCTATCATGCTGCTGAAAACCCTCCATCTAAAAATACAGTTTGACCGGTAACATAGGAATTTGCATCACTGCACAAAAAGACGCTAATTCCAAATATATCTTTCTCTTCACCATTTCGGCCCATCATTGTTTTGTTGGCTAATGCCTCTAATTTATCAGGATCTTGAAATAAGGACTCTGTTAAATTTGTTCGAAAAAAACCTGGTGCTATTGCATTGACTAGAATACCATCCTTAGAATAAGCCTGCGCCAGTGCCCGAGTAAGCTGCATCACTCCACCCTTACTTGCTCCATAAGGAATACTATTGTCAAAAGCCCTGAGTGACTGAAGTGAGGCAATATTGATTATTCTTCCCCAGTTATTTTTTTTCATTGTATCAGCCACAAGTTGACTCAGATAAAAAGGCGCCGTAAGATTTATATCAATTGTTTTTTGCCACTCATTGAGTGTAAGTTCTTCTGCTGAAGTTCTTAAATTAATTCCTGCTGCATTAACTAGGATATCGATGCTATTGGACTCTTTAAGAATTTGTGAAACAATTTTCTCAAGTGCATCGCTCGAGGTGACATCAACTTGAACAAAGCTACCGTTGGAACCTTGCTGTTTTATTTCTTGAAGCGTTTCATCCGCATTGTCACGGCTACTAGCTATCCAGACAAATGCGCCTGCTTTAGCAAGCGCAAGTGCCATCATTTTTCCTAGTCCGCTCGTACCACCAGTTATCAGAGCAACTTTATTCTCAAGAGAAAAGTCTGATAAGCTCATCAGGTTACTCTAATACAGGCGCGCCCAAATCGAAAGATTCTTCTGGGAAGTACTTGCTGAGTCTGACATCTGATGCTCTAGCATGACCTTCCATTCCTTCTAATCTTGAGATTCTAGATGATGCCTGGGCTACTTGACGTGTTGATTCACGATCCATACGTTGCCATGTTAGAACCTTAAGGAATTTATGAGCTGATAAACCGCCTGAATAGCGTCCAGCTGCTTTAGTTGGAAGAATATGGTTAGGTCCAGAAGCTTTGTCACCAAATGTTACCGTTGTTTCTTCACCTAAGAATAATGAACCATAACAAGTCAAGTTCTCAAGCCACCAGTCGAGATCACTGCACTGAACTTCAAGATGTTCCGCAGCATACTCGTCTGAAATTTTGACTACTTCTTCACGAGAGTCACAAACTATCACTTCTCCATAATCTCTCCATGCGCAGTGAGCTGCATCTTGAGCCGTAGGAGGAAGTTTATTGATATATTCAGGTATAAGATCCATAACCTTTAAAGCCAACTCTTCTGAGGTTGTGAAAAGCCATCCTGGAGATTCATGTCCATGCTCCATTTGACCTACTAAATCAATTGCAACAACATCTGCATCTGCATCTGCATCAGCAATAACTGCAACCTCAGATGGACCGGCAAATACATCAATACCGACTTCACCAAAAAGAGTTCTTTTAGCTTCGGCAACGAATTTATTACCAGGACCTACAATAATATCTGCTTTCTTGCCAGTGAATAAGCCATAAGCCATACTCGCAATAGCTTGAACACCACCGAGAGTCATCACATGATCCGCACCAGCAGTCTTCATCGCATACAAGACATAAGGATGAATGCTTTTCCCTTTATAAGGGGTTGAGCAAGCAATAATACATGGAACACCGGCAGCTTTTGCAGTTGCAATACTCATATAGGCTGAAGCGATATGCGCATACCTTCCAGTAGGCACATAGCAACCTGCAACGTTAACAGGAAGGAGCCTTTGGCCTGCCTCAACACCATTATTTTTGGTATGGAATTCTTCAATAGAATCACGCTGAGCTTTAGCAAAGGTGTATACCTGCTGACATGCAAAGTCAATGTCATCTTTGACATCTTGGGGTACATCAGCTGTAATTTCATCAATTTCAGCAGCTGAAAGAAGGATATCTCCTGTCCAGCTATCTAATTTTTCAGCATAATCTCTGACCGCTTGCTCACCATTTTTATCAATATTAGCAAGCATATCATGGACTACCTTTTGAGCCTCTAGAACATTAGATTCTGCAGTTTTATCAGCTTTTTTTAAATATTTCATATTGTATTATTACCAGTAAAATTAAATTATGCGCTCTCGTATAAACGCGTTAATACAAACTCTTGATGACCCAGTATTTCAGCAGCAGTCATTCTTCCATTTGAGGTATGGATAAGAGACTCAAGAAGCATATCCCCAGCTTGATCCATATTGATATCTCTCTTTAAAAGAGCAGTTACATCAACATCAACATGCTCAGACATTGTCCTTACTGTTCTTGGGTTTGCACAAACCTTGATAACAGGCAAAATTGGATTACCAATAATATTTCCTTGACCCGTAGGGAACAAATGAGCAACATATCCTGAAGCTGCACATAGAGTAACCATTTCTGCAGCAGCAGAAGACGAATCCATGAACCATAGTCCTTTACTTGTTGGCATTTCGGCTTTATCAAGAACACCATCAACCATGCACTTCTTACCAATTTTCTGAATATTTCCGAGTGCCTTCTCCTCAATCGTTGTCAGACCACCTTCGATATTTCCTTTAGTTGGCTGAGAATCAGACAGGTCATCCGTTTTCCAGCGCTCAATCATATCTTGGTAACGGTTGAACATGAACATGAACTGATCAGCGACGGCATCATTAGCACATCTGGCCTTTACGAGGTGTTCACCACCTGTAATTTCAGAAGTTTCACCAAAAAGTAGGGTGCTTTGTTTTTCATAGAGTTTATCAAATGCATTTCCAACTGTTGGGTTTGCTCCAAATCCTGAAGTAGTATCTGACTCACCACACTTGGTTGATACCCAGATTTCACTTATATCGCAAGCCTCTCTTTGAAGTCCTGATGCATAATGAACCATGTCATAAGCCGCTTTTGAAGCGTCAGCAATTGTTTGGATGTCACCCTTCTTTTCAATAGAAAAGCCTTGAACTGGTTTACCAGTTGCAGCAATACCATCGACTATTTTTTGAGTCCAGTCTGGTTCAATTCCAATAACCACAACTGCAGCAACGTTAGGGTTTGCACCGGTTCCAATCATTGTTCTAAAATGAAGATCTAAGTCTTCACCAAATTGAAGTCGACCATAAGGGTGAGGAAGGGCAATTGTTCCCTTAATATTGTTACTCACCGCCTCACATGCTGCATTTGAAATATCATCAACAGGCAGGATGACTACATAGTTGCGAATTCCTACTCTATTATTGTCGCGTCTATATCCGTAGATTTTCTGATCTAAATTTATCATTACCACCTCTTTGTTTTAACGTTATGAACATGTAGATGATCACCAACTGCAATCTTTGAAATTGTTCTTCCAATATCTACCCCATATTTGATGACAGTGTCATCTTCATTCAGATCCTTAATAGCAAGTTTGTGACCAATAGGAATGTCTTGGTTAATCTTAATGTCGATTAAAACATCTTGATCCATAATCCATCCTTTAAGAGTGTCGTTTGCTTTAAGCCCTTCAACTGTAACAACGCCGACGGAATCGTCTTCGTCATGAACTATAAATTGAATCATGCCTACTCCTTATACATATTTAAAAAAACTGTGATTAAATTTTGCGAGTAAAATTTAATGAGAAGTATATTATATCATATATATGAATTTTATTCTTTTAGATTATTGAAAAAAATAACCAAATAACCATATAAAATTTAGTTAAATTAATCTTGAAATAGATAAAGAATGGACTGACTTACTCAGTTGCTTTTGTCAAAAAAAATTAAATTTAAGGATGAAAATGAGAAAATTATTTTGGATTTTATTTCTTTCTTTATTGCCCTTTTGTGCCTTTTCAAAGGTTGGTGATCTCTATTACTGTGAAATGACTCAGGCAATTGAGATTAAAGAGGGAAAGCTTATTAATTATATCCCTCAGAAATTTAAATTTAGAGTCGTTCAAGAGGATTTGATTCAGTTTGGGAGTGATTCAAACTACTTTAGTGGACTTGAACTCAAAATTATTGATTTTTCTGAGAATGGAGAGCAGTTTTACGGAGATAATTTTGAATTTTCTTTTGGAAGCTTCTATTTTGCCGAAGTATTCCGATGGCCCTCCAAAGATGTTGATACTTTAACTGCTACTGCTCTGAGTGCAGAGTGTTCCGCGGTAGATGATTATTCTGTATAGTTTATTCTAATAAAACAACATAAAAAAGATGGCATCAATAGCAACTAAAACGACTCGGTTAATTCAATTGTTTGGAATAACTAAGGTGCCAATGATTTGGTACTGTAGGCCAAAGGTTATAGAGCATACAGACGAGAGGATTGAAATCAAAATTCCACTAAAAAGAAAAACAAAGAATCACTTAGGAAGTATGTATTTCGGAGCTCTTGCAGTTGGTGCAGACATCACTGGTGGATTTCTGGCAATGAATCCCATTCAGGAGAGTGGCCGAAAAATTAACCTCATTTTCAAAGACTTTAAGGCTGACTTTCTTAAAAGACCAGAGGGCGATGTTCATTTCATATGCAATGATGGCCTAGCAGTCAAAGAGCTCGTAGAGACAGTGGCTAAATCAAATGAACGGCATAACTTTAAACTCAGTATTGATGCTATTGTGCCCTCGCTATCCCCTGAGATTGTGGCTAAGTTTGAACTTACTCTCTCTTTAAAGGATAAGAGTTAGGAGTACCATGAGACTAGATTTGTCAAACCTTGACTCAAATCAATCTTTAACAGAGCCGTATTTTCAATCGAGCTCGAAAACTAGACTTTTGTTAATACTAGTCTTCTTGTGCGTCTTATTTTTTATTGTTATTCAGCCAAGTTTATTTAAATATCTATTGCAATCCTCTCCCATGCTATGGGAGTGTATGTAATCTTAAAGCAATTAGTTAGGAGTTCAGCTTATTAGAATTTGAAAAAATACTGTATTAGCAGAACACTCATAGCGACGATAATTGCAACAATGACTACGGGCGGCATGTTTTTCATAAAATAATTATAAAGGCTCACGCGTGATTTTTCATGAAAATAACACCTACTAGTATGATATTTTGTATATTATTCTGTTCCTTCGTATCTAATTGAAATATAACAATAAATAATGTCCATTAAAGCATTTACACGACCCTTTACTCAGCAAGAGCCAATCAATCAAGAGGCGATTGATGCTGCAACTAAGGTTTTGAAGTCTGGCAGACTGCATAGATACAACACTATTGAAAATGAACTTTCAGAGGCAGCCCTTCTTGAAGAAGAGTATGCAACATACCAGCAAAGCAAATACTGCTTAGCATGTGCTTCAGGCGGTTATGCAATGAGCGTTGCCTTAAAGGCTGCAGGACTCAAGCTTGGCGAGAGCGTCCTAACAAATACTTTTACACTTGCACCAGTTCCAGGAGCTATTTCAAATGCTGGTGGAAATCCTATATTTGTTGAAATTACTAAAGATTTAATTTTAGATTTGGAAGATCTTTCAAAAAAAGCTGAGGAGAGTGGTGCTCGATTTTTGCTCATCTCCCATATGCGAGGACATCTTGTTGATATGGATCAGTTAATGAAAATTGTTAATGAAAATAATTTAATTTTGATTGAGGATTGCGCTCATACAATGGGTGCCCAATGGAAAGATCAAAGGAGTGGGAATTTTGGGCTTGCTGGGTGCTTTAGTACTCAGACCTACAAGCATTTGAATTCTGGAGAAGGAGGTCTTCTTACTTCTAATGATGAAGAGTTTATGGCTCGAGCAATTATTTACTCAGGCTCTTATATGCTTTATGAGAGGCACGGGGCTGCGCCGAGTTCAAAAGTATTTGAAGATATTAGGCTTGAAACACCAAATTATTCTGGACGCATGGATAACCTTAGGGCTTCAATTCTTAGGCCTCAATTAAAAAATCTAGAAAAGAATATCAATCGTTGGAACCAACGTTATCAGGTAGTTGAGGCTGCATTAAAAGAGATAAAAGGAATAGAGGTTCCATTAAGGTATGAAGAAGAGAGATATGTGGGCAGTTCCATTCAGTTTAGACTGCCTGGTATTAATGTGACTGAAGCCGAGTTATTTATCAAGAAAAATAAAGAGCTTGGTGTTGAGCTTAAATGGTTTGGGAATGATGATCCAATTGGATTTACCAGTAATCATAAAAGTTGGAAATATGTTGGCCGGCAACAACTAAATAATTCTGATGAAATTCTCTCTAGTTTATTCGACTTGAGATTACCTTTGACGTTTTCAATTGATGACTGCATTCACTTATCAAAGATTATTATCGAGTGCTCAAGCCAGTTTATTAAACACTAGGCACTAATTCAAATGCTAAATTTTTTTTTGGTCTTTATTTGTATTTTCAGTCTTATCTCTCTCTCAGTCAGAGCTGATAACATTCAAATAGAACAGATTGGCCCATCATTAAAAAATCCATGGGGAATGGATTTTATTAATGACAGCGAAATTCTCATTACTGAAAAAAAAGGCCGTATTTTCCGAGTTAATATTTCAGATGGTTCATCAATTCAGATTCAGAATGCACCTATAGTTGCCTCAACTGTGCAAGGCGGTCTTCTGGATATCATTTACAATGAGGGGGATGTTTTCTATTGCTACTCTAAAGACACTTCTAAAGGCACTGTGCTTGCAATTGATAGTGCAAATATTGTTGATGACAAATTAGACAAAAGATTAACAATTTTTGAATCAAACAATCCAAGTTGGTCGAGTTATCATTTTGGATGTCGTCTTGAAATAAGTAATAGTAAATTATTTGCTACACTTGGAGAGCGAGGAAATCGTTTTAATTCGCAAGATGCATCTACTCATGCAGGTTCAATTATTCGAATAAATTTTGATGGAAGTGTTCCGAATGATAACCCAAAACTAGAGGGCTGGGCACCAGAGAACTTTTCGATTGGTCATCGAAACCCTCAGGGGATGAAGCTCAATCCTGAGACTCAAGAGATCTGGGCTCATGAGCACGGACCCAAAGGTGGAGATGAGATTAATATTATAGTTGCTGGTGATAACTATGGCTGGCCTGTTGTTAGTCATGGCTTCGAATATGGGACGGAAGATAAAGTGAGTGAAAATGAGAGTCTCCCAGGCTTTAATGATCCAGAGTGGGTTTGGATTCCCTCTATAGCGCCATCTGGAATGGATTTTTATCCTATAGCTAGTGATGAAAAAATGATGTTTCCCGAACTACAAGGGAAGCTTTTGGTGGGCTCCTTAAAATTTAGAAGGCTATATTCTATTTCGATTAATGAAGATGGATTGCCTGAGAGTGAAAGCATTTTAATAGATGGAACTCTGGGCCGAATTCGTGATGTCGCTGTTGCAAAAGATGGATCAATTTTAATCTTAAATGATGAATCATCTCTCTCAAAGCCCGAAGGTGGACTATACAGAATCTATAG
>ERZ802830.1039-NODE-1039-length-27156-cov-9.15357_pt1 | contig 27156 bp, 22 predicted proteins | sample MGYA00345654_ERZ802830 | MGnify/ENA primary metagenome ERZ802830 (study PRJEB30503, sample SAMEA104212375) | marine metagenome | biome: Westerlies Biome; feature: [SRF] surface water layer (ENVO:00010504) within the epipelagic zone...; material: water...
TTTTGATCCAAATTTGCCACGAGACGCGCGATTCGCACTTTTCTCCATTCTTGCAGAATTCCTTTAGAGAAACATCCGATTAAGCAAGAAGCTTTAACCTCTTCCTTTGCAGATCTCCAGAGAAACTTTCCTGAGAAGGATGAACGAGAATAGAACTCAAGTGCAATAAAACTGTTCAAAGCCGCGCCAGTTCTTGACCAGAGCACCTTGTCCTCCTTATAATGCGTGCCCCTCTTTGGTAGGCGATGATTTCACGGTAATTGCGATCATTGTCATTATTATCAGAGGGTTAGAGTTGATCTGGTGCGGGGTGGAGCAGTCTGGCAGCTCGTCGGGCTCATAACCCGAAGGTCGTAGGTTCAAATCCTGCCCCCGCTACCAACTATAGAAGACTTGTGTAATGAGGTGACTTTTCATTATCTCAAGCTGGAAAATTTACCACATCGAGTTTTGAATATCCCTCGATGGAGCAATTTTTGGAGTGGGCCGTGGGCCCATTTTTTGTATGTGAGGATCTAACAGAGACCTTCATTAAGGCGAATTGAAAAGTGGGGCATTGTGAAAACTAGCGTAGCGTTAGTAAGCAAAATTATACAACCTACTATAAAGGCTTTAGGGATGGTTTTATGGGGTGTCGAGCATGTTCAGAAGGGGAAGTATTCAGTTTTGCGAATATTTATTGATAGCGAAGGCGGTATTACGGTAACCGACTGTGCGAAGGTAAGTCGACAAATTAGCGGCTTGCTGGATGTCGAGAGCCCGATTTCTGGCGAATACACGTTAGAAGTTTCTTCCCCTGGTTTAGATCGGCCACTATTTAAGGTTGATCAGTTTGAAAAATTTGTTGGTGATGAAGTTAAAGTTCAGATGAGAGTTCCTATTGAGGGGAAAAGAAGATTCAAGGGCGTAATCGAGAGCGTCTCGGGTGAGACTATTTGTCTAAAAAAGGAAGAAGAAACTTTCAAACTTCAACACTCCGAGATAGATAAGGCAAGTGTTGTATACAGCGAATGAACTTTAGGCTTGATAAGGTTAACCAAGTCTGGTTGTGAGTAAGGTAACGCAGATATGATGAGTAAAGAAATTTTAATGGTAGCTGATGCCGTCTCGAATGAGAAAGGCGTCTCTCGAGCGGTAATCTTTGAAGCGATTGAGTCTGCCTTGGCTAGCGCAACAAAAAAGCTTCACAACTCTGAGGAAATTGATTGTCGAGTTTCAGTGGACCAAGAAACAGGCGACTATGAAACTTTTAGAGTTTGGACAGTGGTCGAAGAAGAAGATTATCTTGAGGAGGGGTTTCAGTTTACGTTAGAACAAGCTTCGGATAGGGATAAATCACTGAGTATAGGAGATATCTGGGAAGAAAAAATTGAAAACGCTCCCTTCGGTCGAATAGCAGCTCAGACAGCAAAACAAGTTATTGTCCAGAAAGTCAGAGAAGCTGAACGCGATATCGTAATTTCGGAGTATACAGATCGTGTCGGAGAACTGGTCACCGGTTCTGTAAAGAAGGCCACGAGAGATAACATTATCGTTGATTTGGGAAATAACGCGGAGGCACTGCTATCTCGAGACCAAATGATCCCCAGGGAAACATTTCGTGTCGGCGACAGGCTTCGAGCTTTATTGATTGACGTTCGAGCTGAACAAAGAGGGCCTCAATTATTCCTCAGTCGAACGTCACCAGACATGCTTATTGAATTATTTAAGATCGAGGTGCCAGAGATATCCGAGGAAGTAATTGAGATTAAAGCTGCTGCTCGAGATCCAGGCTCTAGGGCAAAAATTGTTGTCTCCACAAACGACGGGCGAATTGACCCAGTAGGCGCATGTGTCGGCATGCGCGGTTCTCGAGTTCAAGTAGTCTCTAATGAGTTGGCAAACGAACGCATTGATATAATTCTTTGGGACGATAATCCTGCTCAGCTCGTTATAAATTCGATGTCACCAGCAGAAGTTGCTTCCATCATTATGGATGAAGATAGTCATACTATGGACATAGCCGTTGAGGAAGAGAATCTAGCACAAGCTATAGGCCGTAGTGGTCAAAATGTCCGTCTGTCGAGCGAGTTGACGGGTTGGACGCTCAACGTTATGAGCGAGGAGGACGCTGCTGCAAAGCAACAACAAGAAGCGAATACTTTTATAGACACCTTTGTAGAGAAGTTAGATGTAGATCAAGAGGCCGCAGAAGTTCTTGTTCAAGAAGGATTTACCTCCGTAGAAGAAATTGCTTACGTACCTTTGGAGGAAATAATTGGTATTGAAGGTTTCGACGAAGAAATTGCAAATGAACTACGTAATCGAGCAAAAGATGCACTATTAACTCAGGCAATAGCGTCAGAGGAAGATTTGTCTTCCGCGAATATTGCCGATGATTTGTTAAATATGGAAGGCATGGACGACACCTTAGCTCTCGCAATGGCTAAGAAAGGAATCGTGAATATGGAGAATTTGGCGGAACAATCCATTGATGAATTAATGGATATAGAGAATATGGATGAGGAAAAAGCCGGCAAATTAATCATGGAGGCTCGAGCTCCTTGGTTTGAAGAGTAACCTTACCAAGGATTCAGCGATCAGGAGTAGGTGAATGGCAGATGTGAAAATCAGTGAATTAGCCAAAACAGTTGGCGTTTCAGTTGATAAATTATTAGCCCAGATAAAAGAGGCGGGCCTTCCTCATCTCCAGCCCGATGAGCTGATTTCTAATGATGATAAAAATGCATTATTGGTTTTCCTGAGGAGAAGTCATGGTGATCGTGAAGCGACAAACGCTGCTCCAAAAAAAATCACCCTCAAACGGAAAACTATTGGCACCTTAAAATCTTCATCTAATCATGGGAGAGGGAAAACCGTTAACGTAGAGGTTCGAAAAAAGCGGACCTATGTTAAGCGCGTTGCAGAAGAAAATCTTGATTCGGCTTCAACGACTCAGGAGGATGAAGAAAACTTAGAGAAGCCAATACCTGAGACTCAAGAAGTTAAATCGGAGCCAAAAGGGGAAACAAAGGATGGGGAGGATGTTGCAAAAGAGCCTGAACATTCAGGTGATAGCCAAACTGTTGAAAGTAAGCCTCCAGTTTTGCCTACAGAAGTTGTTCCACCTGAAGAGGTAACGGCGGCCAGAACAAGCAAATCGGCAACTAAACGCAAGTCTGTGGGAAAAGAGGAAGCAGACGACCCGATCGATAAAAAGAAAGGACATCTTAGAAATAAAGCAAAGGCTCAGGCCCCAAAGCGGCAAAGTAAAACTATACATGTCAACGACGATTTTGTTTTAGAAGGCGATGACTTTGACGAGCTTGGAGGGCGTGGTAGGAGAGCCGTCGGCCGAAAGAGCAGAAGTAAGATGGCTTCTCAGCAACATGCGTTTGAGAAGCCAACTGAGTTTATTTCTAAAGAAATAACAATAGGCGCCTCGAATACTTTAACCGATCTTGCGCAGAAAATGTCGGTAAAGTCAGCGGAGATTATAAAGGTCCTCCTCAATATGGGAGTAATGGCCACGATCAATCAAGTGCTTGATCAAGATACCTCTACTCTTCTCGTTGAGGAAATGGGACACATCGCAGTTTTTGTATCGGAAGATGCGATTGAAGAGGATCTGGCGGAGGAGTTATCCTCAAAGGAAGGTAAAGAAAAAGTTTCTAGAGCGCCAGTTATCACTGTTATGGGTCATGTAGATCATGGCAAAACATCTTTGCTTGACTACATACGAAAATCGGCGGTGGCCTCGGGTGAGGCAGGGGGTATTACGCAGCACATTGGCGCGTATCACGTTGAGACAGAGCATGGAATGATAAGTTTTCTAGATACGCCAGGGCATGCTGCGTTTACCGCCATGCGTTCGCGAGGAGCAAAAGCAACCGATGTTATCGTGCTTGTAGTAGCTGCTGACGATGGAGTAAAACCCCAAACGGAGGAAGCTGTTCAGCATGCTAAAGCTGCTGATGTTCCATTAGTTGTAGCGATCAACAAGATGGATAAAGACGGTGTGGATCCTGATCGGGTAAAAAATGAACTTTCAGCTATCGATGTCATCCCAGAAGATTGGGGTGGAGACGTTCAATTTATTGGGGTTTCGGCGATTACTGGCAACGGAGTAGAGAACTTATTGGAAGCGATACTTCTGCAGGCCGAATTGTTGGAACTTAGCGCTTATACAGATATTCCGGGACAAGGAGTTGTTGTTGAATCTCGTTTGGATAAAGGGAGAGGACCTGTAGCTTCTGTATTGGTGAAGAATGGTACGTTGAGATTGGGCGATATTGTTTTAGCGGGTCAAGAGTACGGAAAAGTGAGAGCCTTGGTTGACGAGCTGGGTAACAGTGTTAACTCGGCGGGGCCATCTATCCCAGTGGAGGTCCTAGGTCTCAACGGTGTGCCTGATGCCGGCGATGAATTTGTTGTGGTAACCGATGAAAAAAGTGCCCGAGACGTTGCGAAATTTAGACTAGAGCGTCAAAAAGATAGCCAGCTAGCAAAACAGCAGTCCGGGATGATTGAGAACATGTTTTCGGGTCTCGGTTCGAATGAGAAAAAAGTTTTTAACCTCATTTTAAAAGCTGACGTACGAGGTTCGCTGGAAGCCATCACCGCGTCACTTCAAAAATTGGCAACAGATGAGGTAGGTATAAATATAGTTGGCGGGAGTGTTGGAGGAATCTCAGAAAATGACGCGCATTTAGCGGCGACTTCAAATGCGATGGTTTTTGGATTTAATGTGAGAGCCGACAAAGCAGCAAGGGATGTTATTGAAAATGAAGCCCTGCAGCTTCGTTATTATAATGTAATTTATGACGTAATCGATGATGCAAAGCAAATCATGGGCGGTATGTTATCCCCAGAAATTAGAGAAGAGATAGTCGGCATAGCTGAGGTGCGTGATGTGTTTAATTCACCAAAGTTTGGTCAGATAGCAGGCAGTATGGTAATCGAGGGTACTGTCTATCGAAGCAAGCCTATAAGAGTATTACGAGAAGACGTCGTAATTTATGAGGGGGAATTGGAATCACTCAGAAGATTTAAGGATGATGCGACCGAGGTGAGAAATGGTATGGAGTGTGGCATTGGGGTACGTAATTATACTGATGTCAAAATTGGCGATAAAATTGAAGTCTATGAAACAACTGAAATAGCAAGAAGCCTGTAGAAAAATTTAAGATGGCGGAAATTTCAAATAGAGCACAAAGAGTTGGTGATCAAATTCAAAGAGAATTAGCCTCGCTGATCCAGTTAGAGGCCAATGACCCAAGGATCGGCATGGTTTCCATAACTGGGGTGGAAGTTAGTAATGATTTCGGATTTGCTAAGGTTTATGTGACTGTAATTAATACTCTAACTGAGGATTTGGAATTAAATAGTTCTACCTTATCTAAGCCCGGAGTCCTGGATGAATTGGAGATTGAGGAAAATATCAAAGCGTTGACTAAGGCTGCAGGATTCTTGCGCACCAAGTTGTCGAAGCGGTTAGAAATTCGGACTGTGCCAAAGCTACAATTTTTACACGACAAAAGCATCATACAAGGACAACAGTTATCTGACTTGATCGATCAGGCGATCACCGCTGATAGCAAGCATGATACTTCGGCTTAGGAGGCTAAACACTGAGAAAAAGAGAATATTGAGATGGTTCCGGGGCGCGGTAAAGGTAGAAACGTAAACGGCATCATCTTGCTTGATAAAGCAAAGGGTGAAAGCTCCAATTATGCTTTGCAACGTATTAAGAGGTTATTCCATGCAAAAAAAGCGGGACACACAGGAAGCCTCGATCCTTTGGCCACGGGAGTGCTCCCTCTTTGTTTGGGAGAGGCGACAAAAATTTCTCAGTTTTTGCTCGATTCAGATAAACGATATATGGCTAAAGTTAAGTTAGGTGAGCGGACAGATAGTGGAGATAGTGAAGGGGTTGTTATAGACGTTCAACGACGAATCGACGTTGATTATGATGCTGTAGTGCAGACTTTGACTAAATTTGAAGGTGAGATAAAACAATTACCGCCGATGTATTCGGCACTTAAGCACCATGGGGTGCCACTTTACAAGCTCGCGAGAAAAGGAATAAGCATTAAACGTAAGGTCCGGGCTGTAACTATCCATAAGATAGGTTTGATGAATTTTGATAATAATATTGCGGAGATTGATGTTACTTGCAGCAAAGGAACTTACATTCGGACTCTGGCCGATGATCTCGGTCAAGAGCTTGGTTGTGGAGCCCACGTTATTGAGTTGAGGAGACTACAAGCTGGGGTGTTTAGTATTGATCAATGTAGAGGTTCGAATGAGCTGGAAAAGATCAAAGAATCTTTTGGACTGAGTGGGTTGGACAAGGTCATAGTCCCCATGGAGCGAGCAGTAGAGAAATTGCCAGAAGTTGTCCTGGCGAGCGAGACGGCTAGAGACATAAGGAATGGTCAAGCGGTTTTATTTCATGAGCTGCCGAAAAGCGGCCTTGTGAGGTTATATGAAAAGGAAAATTTTATTGGTATCGGAATAGTTAACGCCGATGGAGAAGTTGCTCCAAAACGTTTGGTTGCAGCTAAAAGTTTACAAGAGTTTGAGTGCTAAGGATTTTTTTGCATCAGGTATCTATAAATATGCATGGATATTCTGATTCTAAACGGAAGTTAAATGGGTCGTCGCCTTAGAAATTTAAAATAAGCGCTGCGTTATTGTTAAGCATATTTTGGAGAAAATAAATGGCTTTATCATCTGATAAGAAAGAATCAATTATAAAGGAGTACGCTCAGAGTGAGGGCGATACTGGGTCACCAGAGGTTCAAGTGGCGCTACTCACCGCTAACATAAACGAGTTACAAGCTCATTTTAAAGAACATATTCACGATCATCATTCGCGACGTGGATTGATTCGAATGGTAAACAGCAGAAGGAAGTTACTTGATTATTTAAAGCGCGCAAATGTTGAAAGATATGCGACTTTGATAGAGCGACTAGGGCTGCGTCGGTAAGTTTTATTAATATCAATTACAGTGTTACTGGAAAGTTATGCCTGCTATAGGAGCACGGTGTAAATTTTTGGTTTTTAGGAAGAGAAAATATGTTTAATCCAGTAAGCAAGAGTTTTGAATTCGGCGGACAAGAAGTTAGGTTAGAGACTGGTAAAATTGCGAGGCAGGCGACCGGTGCGGTGCTAGTCAAAATGGGTGCAGTTCAGGTTTTAACTACCGTGGTTGGGAGAAAGCAAGCAAATCCAGGGCAAGCATTTTTCCCATTAACGGTAAATTATCAGGAAAAGACTTACGCGGTAGGAAAGATTCCTGGTGGGTTTTTTAAACGCGAAGGACGTCCAACAGAGAAAGAAACTTTAACTTCGCGGCTGATTGATCGGCCTATCCGCCCGTTGTTTCCTAAGGGCTTTATGAACGAAGTTCAAGTGATTTGTACTGTCTTATCGGGTGGAAAGGAAGAGGATCCAGATATACCAGCACTTATTGGTGCTTCAGCCGCTCTGGCTTTATCAGGAATTCCTTTCGCAGAACCTATCGGAGCAGCTCGGGTGGGATATGATCCAGAGGAAGGGTATCTGATAAACCCAAGCTATGATCAGTTGGAAAAGTCACAGTTGGATATGGTCGTTGCCGGCACTAAATCGGCCGTGTTAATGGTGGAATCAGAAGCAAAAGAGTTAACGGAAGACCAAATGCTTGGTGCGGTTCTTTATGCGCATCAAGAGATGCAAGTCGTAATTAATGCGATTAATGAGCTTAAGACGGAAGCAGGCAAGGAGGCTTGGGATTGGGAGCCGCCAGAAAAAAATACGTCACTTGAGTCTATTGTGTCTGATAAATTTGCCTCGAGTGTGGTTGAGGCTTATCAGATTTCGGAAAAGATGGAGCGGTACGAAACGGTTTCAGAATTGAAACAGAAGGCAATCGGAGAGTTAGTGAATGAAGAGGATGGAATTTCGGAAGAAGAGGTGAGTGAAATATTCAGTGCCTTGGAAAAGAGTACCGTACGAAATCGAATCCTTGATGGCGCCCCTCGTATAGATGGGCGTGATACTAAAACCGTTCGTAAAATTGAAGTAGAAACTGGAGTTTTAGAAAAGGCTCATGGATCGGCTCTTTTCACTCGCGGCGAGACACAAGCCCTTGTGGTTACTACTTTGGGGGCGGTTCGTGACTCTCAACTCATCGAAAATCTTAGTGGATCGATTAAAGACCCTTTCATGTTGCATTACAATTTCCCTCCATACTCTGTCGGTGAAGCAGGATTTATGAGTGGACCGAAACGAAGAGAAATTGGGCATGGGCGATTAGCGAGACGCGGCGTTGCAGCGGTCATGCCCGCGGAAGAGGAGTTCCCCTACGCTATTCGAGTTGTGTCTGAGATTACAGAATCCAATGGATCAAGTTCAATGGCAAGTGTATGCGGCAGTAGTCTCTCTATGATGGATGCTGGAGTGCCAATTTCTGCACCAGTTGCAGGTATTGCGATGGGCTTGATCAAGGAGGGGGAGCGGTTCGCTGTTCTCACCGATATTCTTGGTGACGAAGACCATCTTGGCGATATGGACTTTAAAGTCGCCGGAACTGCTCAGGGTGTCACGGCATTGCAGATGGATATAAAGATTCAAGGGATTACTGAAGAGATTATGGAAATCGCTCTCGAGCAAGCAAATGCTGCGCGTATTCATATACTGAACGAGATGAATCAAGTGATAGCCAGTCCGCGTGAAAATGTGTCTGAAAATGCTCCCGCAATGGCAATGATCAAAATTGATCCAGATAAAATCCGTGATGTCATTGGTAAGGGAGGAGCAGTTATTAGGGGTATCACAGAGGAGACCGGCGCGTCGGTTGACATAGATGATGATGGAAACGTGCGTATTTATGGGGAAGATGCCGAGTCAAGAGACGCAGCTGTAGAAATGGTTAATTCCATTACCGCGGAGGCTGAAGTCGGAAAGCTTTATTTAGGCAAAGTGGCGCGAATAGTTGATTTTGGCGCGTTTGTGACGATTTTGCCTGGGAAAGATGGTCTCGTTCATATTTCTCAAATTGCTAAGGAGAGAGTTGAAAACGTCTCAGAACATCTTAAAGAGGGTGAAGACGTAATTGTAAAATGCACTGATTTAGACGCCCGTGGGCGAATCAAGTTGAGCATTAAAGAGATAACTGAAGAGGAAAGGGCTAGTTTTTCCGATTCTGAAGTAACTTGATTGTGAAATCGTAAGCGGGAAAAGGTCGAAAGCGTAGGCCTTTTCCAGTGGTTTAAAAACGATTTCACTCATTTCAGATATTGGAAACCATTACTTGTCGTATTCAAGGAATTGCCAATATAATCAAGATGTTTTTCAAATCGGTTAGTGTTAGTAGAATAATAAAGAAGGCTATTATTAAAAATTCTGCTGGGAGATAAGGTAATGTCATTTCTACGAAGATTACTAGCAATTAAATTTGTGTTAGTCACGTTGTTGCTAGCACTGGGAACTTCATCGCTGGCCGCCGCGCAGGCAGATGAAGTTACTTTCCATAAAGATATTGAACCCATCCTTCAACGAAGTTGTCAGAATTGTCACCGAGATGGTGGCGTGGGCCCAATGCCTTTAGTGACTTATGATCAGGTTGCTCCTTTTGCGGGCCTAATAGAATATAAAACGGGATTGAGAGACCGAGCGGGCGCTATGCCTCCCTGGTATATGGAAAAGAATATTGGTATTCAGGGTTATAAAAATGACCCTTCGTTAAGCGATACGGAAATTGCAGCGATTTCTGACTGGGCCCGAAATGGCGCGCCGAGGGGAGATTCGACAGATTCGCCTGAGCCACTTACTTTTGACGACAGCTTGAAGTGGACTGCAGGTCAGCCAGATCTAATCGTGAAAACTAACTCTGTGACTAAACTTTCAGGAACTGCAGACTGGTGGGGGGAAATCGACCGAGTGCCTGTCGGGTTGGATGAAGACCGTTATGTAAAATCGGTTGAGGTCGTTGAGGTAAACGATGTGGATAACCAGGCTGGGACCGGCCGCGATACCGTGGGAGGCCGATATATCTTCCACCACATGATTTGGAGTACGGCAGATTTAGATGAAAATGGGAACAGAATCGAAGATTCGGTGACCGGTTGGCCCGTGCATGAAGTTGGGCGTAACCCCGACATATTTGACCCGGAAGGCGGCAGGCTTCTTCGCGCTGGCTCATACATTTATTCTGACTCGGTCCACCTGCACTCCAACGGGAAAGATACAACGGGTCATTTGGAAATAGGATTTCGCTTTCATCCTGCAGATTATGAACCGAAATATGAAAGGGTCCTGCTTGGGTTAGGGAATGGTGTTGACATAAGTATAGCCGGAAATCAAAGCAATCAAGAATTACATGCCTATACTGTGCTTGAAAATCACACCAAGATAATTACGTTTGAACCGCACCTTCATGCGCCTGGCGAGCGGATGTGCCTCGAAGCAATCTGGGGGTACACTGTTGAGACCCTTTCTTGCGTTGGCTACGATCATAACTGGGTTAGAGGCTACGCCTACGAAGACGACGCGACACCGCTTCTTCCTAAAGGGACGATTCTCCACATCGTTGGATATATGAACAATACGGAAACTAATCCTAATGTACCTGATCCGAGAAACTGGCAGGGTTCCGGTAACCGTTCAGTAACTAACATGTTCATTGATTTGGGCATGCGTGTAAAGATGAATGAAGAGCAGTTTTTTGAAGAAATGGAAAATCGCAGACAAGCTTTGAACCTTGGACCAAATGATCACATTATTGGCTGTCCGCTATGCGGTGCGCCACTGGTGGCACCGGTGCTTGAAAGCGTGACTGCTTCTGATTGAGTTTAATTTAGGTATTAGTCTTGTTTTGGGGGATATAGATAGGTATGAAGACTAGAAATATGTTAAGTGCAAGAGTGTTACAGTTTATATTCGTTACGTTTATAGCTGGTCCCGTGTTTTCAGGAATGGTTGCTGCGCAGACTTATACTGATGATCAGCATGTTGAGCCCGCTTTCGAAGGGTGGCGACCAAACCCAGACGGTAGCTTTAACATGATGTTTGGGTATATGAATGAAAACTGGGAAGAGACCCCAAATGCAGCGATAGGGGAGGAAAACTTCTTTGCTCCAGGTGACGCTGATAGGGGACAACCAACTCATTTTCTGCCACGGCGTAACCGATTCACGTTTGAAGTCACCGTTCCCTCGGATTGGGGTGATCGCGAGTTAGTTTGGACTCTTAAAGTTAATGGTGTTGAGCGAAAAGCATATGCGACTCTGAAGGATGACTACTTAGTCGATAATATGGTTATTGCATCAGAGACGGGCTCTTTGGGCGCTGGAACGAGTTCCCCTGAGTCGCGAGCGAATGTTCCGCCGGTAGTATCAGTAATGGGTGATAATATTCGTGTCGCTCGGGTATCCGAGCCCCTTAACCTAGATACTCTGGTTACAGATGACGGGTTGCCGAAACCTTCAGACCCGGTAGAGGACGCGCGAGCTTTTGCGGAATTTGCGGGAGGGGCTTTGGCCGCGGCATTCATTACAGAGGAAAATGTAATGCAGCGCCGCATGATGTCACCTCCCATCAAACCGACAGTCGATAAAACTAATGGCCTTTATTATTCTTGGAACAAATGGCGTGGGCCAGGTGAGGTGACCTTTGACCCTCCTCAAGTGAAAGTTTGGGAAGATACTCGCACGAGTGCTAATTCGCCATGGGGTGCTCTCTTCTTGCCGCCACCCATTCCGGAGGATGGTATTTACAAAGCAAATGCAACGTTTACCGAACCTGGAGAATATATCCTTTGGGGGCGTGCTGATGATGGAGGTCTATATCATGATGCTTGGGTTACGGTAAATGTCTCACAATAATCTTTGAACCTATAGTTATTTTGATTTCGTGCCTGACAGTTAGTGATGGGAATAACAAGTGAAATGAATATACGCAATTTAGTTTTTTTGTTTATCCTTGTAATTGCCTCATTTTCAGTTCGGAGTCAGCCAGAAGGATTTACTTTTCATTCAGATTTGGCGGAGAATTGGTTTGAAGGCGGTAATTATTTTGAGTGGACTTCAACCACAAAAAATAATAACGAAGCTAAGATTAACGTTTTTTATCGCACTTGGGGCGATCCTGGGAAGCCGCAGTTATTGCTCGTTCATGGTTTCCCTAATTCATCTTTCGATTTTCATGCCCTGATACCTCTTTTGTCTGATGACTTCTACGTTGCTGCGTTAGATTTTCCAGGGTCGGGGTTTTCTGACAAACCTTTAAACGATTTTTCATACATGCTGGCAGAAAATGCGCAAATATTAGATTACTTCGTGACTGACGTTGTTCAGTTTGATGATTTTGCAATGTTTACCCATGATAGAGGCGTCAGTATAGGGCTAGCGTTTTTGGGCAACTATATTGATGATCCAGACCCGGGGTATACACTCAACTATCATTTTTTATCCAATAGTGGAATGTTTTTACCACTAGCAAATTTGGGTGCATTTCAAACTGCCATACTAGATCCAGTGCGCGGGCCCCAAATGATAGAGTTACGTAAATCGCGCCCGCGTGTGACCGAAGGTGATCCAGCAGAGGTGGCCCGCGCAGATATATTTGCGTTCAATGATGGGGTAGGTGCGCTTTTGCATGTAGGTAAATATCTACTGGAAAGAGCAGAAAATGAATTTGATTGGTTAGAAAATTTACCAAGGAGTCCGGTTCCGGTCGCGTATCTCTGGGGTCTAACAGACACCGTGAATCCCATTCGCATTCCGAACTATGTATGGTTGACCTACTTAAATGAGAGAGACGTTGAAAGCTCTTTTTGGGTGCTTCCTACCGCTGGACATTATCCTCAAAGGGAGAAGCCCGAGCAGGTTGAGAGAATTATCCGCCTCGCGCTGGATGGTGAAGTGCCCTCGCGAGACGAAGAAAATCAATGGATGCTTGAATATAGTGCTAACAGGGCTGAGGAAGACGCGATTTATGTCGGGCATTCCAATGTTCGCAAGATGGAATTCCCTGGTGCTATCGAGTATAGCCCAGACGGTTATTCTCAATAAGGTGAATTTTAAGAGAGAATCGGGCAGTTACTATTTAGATAGCATGCTTTTGGAGGAACTCTATCATAGCCGCTGCAACCTCTTCCGGTTTTTCAAGTCCCACAGCATGACCAGCTTTTTCTACGGATATCAAAGTTAACCGATCTTCGTATTCCGCTTTCATCCGATAACCATTTTCGATTGGTGCGGTTAGGTCATCTTCCCCCATTATCATTAATACGGGCCCATTGCCCCCAGCCACCCACTCTTCGAGGGGTGTGTTTTGATTTGCTTCGCGTTGTCCTTTACGTGCCTCTGGCCAATAAGTAAGTCCTTGAACGTATTCACGAACAATATTTCTGTCTGTTGCAGGTGAAAACATGGTGCGCCGAGCATAATGGATTTTTTCTTCCTCGCTTAGAGCTTGGTTATCGAGCAGTGTCGCTAACTCTCCGGGCTGAGTCAAAGCAGGTACAAGGCCCCCCGCGGCTATGAGAATTAGAGAAGCCAGTCTCTCTGGATAGATGGTTGCGAGCATCCGAGAAGTTCGATTGCCAAACGCCCAACCTGCCATGTGGAATTTGTTAATTCCCAATTTGTCGGCGATAGTTACGACATCCCTAGCCAAATCCCGTAAGGTTATATCTTCCAAATTTCCACTCGATCCCAATATTCCTCGCTGATTAATAGCTACTAGTTTATAGCCAGCCTTTGCTAATAAGGGACCAATATACTTGTAGCGAGAGACATCGGCACCTGAACCTGGCAGAGCAATGATCGTTTCCGCGTTTCCTGATTTAGGGGTCCATATGTGCGTCACAAATTCGGCATAATCGACGTCGACTAAAAGCTCCTGAAAATTTACCTCTTGTGTATTCCCAGATTTTAAGGGGATCATCAAAAATGCCAAGATATAGAAACTCAACCTGTTGATGTTTTCAGTAGTGTTCATTTTCGACCTCAATCTCTATTTAACTGCAGCGTAACACTCAAATATCCCGCGATCAAAACGGCAAGGTTGTTTTTTAAGTACTAAGTTGTATATTGTAATTATGGAAGCTTGGGTCTTGTTTACGCTCTTAGCAGTCGTAATGCAATCGGTAAGGACAGCGGGTCAAAAAAAAATCACCGAAAAAATATCTATTCAAGCGGCTACGCTTGTAAGATTTTTATTTGGGATTAAATTCGCCGCGATTTATTTTGCATATATTTATTGGTTTTATGAACCAATTATGTTCGAGGTAAAGACGAAATTTTTTCTATTTGGCGGTCTAGCTAGCGTGGCTCAAGTTCTAGCGACGGTTTGCCTAATTAATGTTCTCAGTATGAAAAATTTTGCGGTGGGCACGTCTCTGGCAAAAACAGAAGCGATCCTAACAGCAATCTTAGGTGCATTATTTTTCTCATCTACTTTAAGCTTTTTAGGATATATCTCTGTCTTTATTGGTTCGGCGGGTTTGATATTTGCTAGTCGGTGGGGAGTTGTGAGAGGAGGCACAAGGAATTTTCAGAGTTTGTTGTATGGTTTGTGTGCTGGCCTGGGCTTTGCTCTTGCTTCGTTATGGATCCGTGGTGCATCACTCTCACTTGAGGTTGGGCCAATACCAGGTGCCGCCGCCGTTCTTCTATACATGGTCGTTTTTCAGACCGTGATCTGTCTGTTGTGGGTTGCGCTTAAGGAACCTCAACAATTGAAGCTCATTAAGCAAAACTTTAATGCATGTCTATTTATCGGATTTACCGGAGTGGCTGGATCAGTTGGTTGGTTTACCGCGATGAGTCTTCAAAATCCAGCATTAGTTAGGACTCTAGGACAAATTGAATTTATTATCAGTCTTTTAATTACCTATCTGTATTTTGATGAGCGCGTTTCAAGGCAGGAATACTTGGGTATTATCTTGATTGGTTTGAGCGTCTTTTTAGTAATACGTATTACCTAATTGAATCAGAGGCTAAACTCGAACTTGTCAATTTAGGGTTTTAGGATCAATTTTTCGACAAATTCAACTACTCTGCCTGCTTTCTCTGCTAGTTCAGCGTCTGAAGCGCTACTTACAGGATGATCGATAATCGCAAACTTGTAGTCTGATGCCCCTAAAACTTTCCCCATGAGTTCGGCAGCACTAACAAATTTATTGGTCATTACTCCTAGCGCTGGAGTGCCAATGCGCTCGCTACTAATTGCATCATGCAGACTGCATGAGGAACAGCTGCCTCAATCTCCAAGGCCGGTAATCGCAAGATCCCAGGCTTGAGCTTGCTCAATTATTGCCGCTTCGGCAGGAGCGCTATAGTTCGCTTTCTGTAGCCAAATCACATCAGCAACTTTGAAATCTGAACGCAGTAAATTATCTAGGTGAGTAAAGAATCCAAGCGTACCTTCTTTACCGTTTGAAATGAAACCGACTTTTTTGCCGGATAAGGTGTTTAGTCGAGGTGCATGGTCAAACGGGGCTGCATCTTTTTCAAATGAGGGGTTGAGTACATTTATAGCCATAGTGCGATTCTAGCAAATATCTATTTAATTTAGGATTAAGTTTCGCAATCGACACAAACGCCAATCGGCAGGGTTACAGCTTGGCTCTTGTTCCCTAACCAGGGGGGAATTATGGCGCCGAACCCTCCAGCCGGTCCACCAGCAGCGACAATCAGGAGCTGCTCTGGCGATGATAATGCTGAGTATTCTTGTTGACCCTTACCTTTGATTACAGAGCTCTTGCCGACATCTGCCCATTCTGATCTGCTTATTCGAGCCTTTTCAAAAAGGTAGTGACTTATCTCTTTTCTACCCCAGCCTGCGCTCTGCAGATGATCCCGGTGCTGTTTTGGTATGACAATAGCGTAGTTGCCTGACCAGATCGAATAGCTCCGCATGTTGGACTTCATTTCTGACGCGTAGGTGTCGAGAATCTCCTCCGGATTTTTGGTCCATTCATTCATTATTTGTCTTGGAGAGCTAGCAGCAAATACAGTGACAGTAGATACTTCAGATGGAAAGCCTCGGGCCTCTGCTAGGGACCCAAGAGTGGTGCCCTCTTCGTCTTCGGCTATGCAATAGCTAATTTTTCCTGGATGACCAAGTGTTGACCTATCAATAGAGCCTGGACTAACATTTAAAATATTAATTAGACCTAGTCGTATAGCTCTTCCGATAACGGAGGTCGCCCTGTCGCTGCTCCCAAGTGCATTAAATTGATTATTGCAACCGATGGTTGCCCTAATTGGTCCGTTTAGCACGACAAAGATAGCGCAACCGCCAGTACTAGCTGTGGCGCCATGCAGGAGAAACTCTTCCTTTAACATTGCATTCCAGGCCGTAACGATAACAGGGAAATGCATCGGCAGGCAGCCAGCCATTACCGCATTTATAGCTAACTTCTCTGCAGTGATGGGACGCTCCCTTACTGGCTCAACACCGATAAGCTCGTCTGGTCGCATGTATGCCCATTCTAAACAAGCTTGAACCGCTTCCGGTGTTGGAGGAACGATAGGAAATCCGTCCGTCCAACCTCGACTGTGGTAATACTCCTGAGCTTCCTCAAAAGATTGTAAAGCGATATTTTCAGAAAGTAAGGTCATTTGTAAGTTTGAAATTTCACTGGTCGACTCAAAGTGATTAACACTTTCAACACCCGATAAGTTAATGAGGTATCATATAGTAAGACAATCTTGAAAAGAAGTGAGCGGTAATTGATATGAGAGAAAAGTACGGTGATATAAATGTAAAGGGTCTTGGTAATTTCGTAGTTCAATGCGAGATAGATCGGCCGCCAAATAATTTTTTCGATCTTAGTTTAATACGGGACATGGCAGATTGCTTCGATGATTTAGATAAAGACTCGAACTGTCGCGCCATTGTTTTGTGCTCCAACGGAAAGCATTTCTGTGCTGGTGCTAACTTTTCGACGCCAGACAATACTGCTGAAGGAGATGTGATGGCGGCGGAGTCAGCTGATCAAAGAAATCCAATTTATCAGGAAGCGGTTAGATTGTTTGGTAATAAAAAGCCTGTCATTGCAGCACTTCAAGGTGCCGCTGTTGGCGGTGGACTGGGCGTTGCAATGATGGCTGACTTTAGAGTGGTTTGTGAGAGTACACGCTTGACGGCGAACTTTGTAAAACTAGGATTCACGCCAGGTTTTGGGCTTACTCACACCCTACCTAGAGCGATTGGCACTCAGAAATCACATCTTATGTTTTATACGGGCCGGCGTATAGATGGCAAAACAGCATTGGAATGGGGAGCGGCCGATATCTTCACCGAAATCGGGAAAGTCCGAGATAGGGCAATCGAGTTAGCCGCCGAGATCGCGGTGAACGCCCCCCTTGCGCTGATTTCACTGCGGGAGCAACTTAGGTCAAACCTGCAGGAAGCTGTGCAGAATGCTACAGATATAGAAGGCCGTGAACAGTTTTGGTTAACTCGGACAGAAGACCATCAAGAAGGCTTGAAATCCGTGTCAGAAAGACGTATTGGCAACTTCAACGGTAGTTAGCTGAGTAAAAAAGTCATGCAGGAAACAAAGTTTCTCCGTGTTCTGAGTCGTAAAGAAGTCCTAGCCCTTGCATTTGGGGCGATGGTCGGCTGGAGTTGGGTAGTTTTATCTGCGGACTGGATTCAAGCAGCAGGTACTCTCGGTGCGGTACTGGCTTTTCTAGTGGGTGGTCTAATCATGCTCGTGATTGGGCTCACCTATGCTGAACTCGCCTCTGCATTACCCTTCGCGGGCGGAGAACACGTCTATAGTCAAAGGGCATTAGGTTCGTTAGCCTCATTTATTTGCACTTGGTCTATTATTCTTGGTTATGTGTCAGTTGTTACGTTCGAGGCAGTGGCCCTTCCTACCGTTTTAGGCTCCTTCATTCCAGGTTTAGATAAAGTTTATCTTTGGACCGTGGCTGGATGGGACGTTTATTTGACCTGGGTCTTAGTTGGGGTAGCTGGTTCCTTAGGGATGACTATTCTAAATATTCGGGGAGTACGTGCGGCCTCATTTGTGCAGATAGCTGTCGTAGGAATAATTCTTTGTGTCGGTTTGGCATTTGTCCTTGGGTCAGTATCACTTGGAGACACAGATAATCTCATACCGTTTTTCGAAGATGGTTTCTCCGGCATTACCCTTGTCTTGGTTATGGTTCCGTTTATGTTTGTTGGGTTTGATACTATTCCTCAGGCAGCTGAAGAAATTGACTTACCCTTTCGTGATATAGGGTCTGTACTTATGCTGTCAGTTTTTATGGCAGTGGCCTGGTACAGTTTAATTATCCTCGGTGTGGGTTTGATGCTCAACCCAGAAGATTACGACTCGACTGACTTGGCTGCCGCTGAGGCGAATTCAATTATCTTTGGAGAGTTTGGGCGATTAGCGATGCTGGCCGCTGGGCTTGCTGGGATTATGACGAGCTGGAATGCTTTCATAGTTGGGGGCAGCAGGGCTATCTATGCTTTAGCACGAGCTCGGCTGTTGCCTGCAGTTTTTGGCGAGCTACACCCACTGTACCGAACTCCAAAAAACGCAATACTACTGATCGGCCTTCTCTCAATGTTGGGACCTCTATTCGGTCGGCCAGTATTAGTTTGGTTAGTTGATGCAGGTGGTTTCGGGATAGTAATCTCTTATGCCATGGTTGCCTTATCTTTTCTTGTCCTTCGAAAAAGAGAGCCCGACTTGCCGAGGCCGTTTCGGGTTAGATTTGGTAAATTAATTGGATCGGCAGCGCTATTGTTATCGATTGGCCTTGCTATTCTGTATCTCCCTGGAAGTCCTTCAGCTTTGCTATGGCCGAACGAATGGGCGATTTTTATAGGTTGGTGTGCGTTTGGTGCTGCCATGTATTTCATGGCACCAAAAAACAAAGCAGATTGTTAAGGTTAATTGATCATCCGATTAGGAGATTTGAGTGGATTCTATTGATACTGGAACGGAAGAGTTGCTTTGCTACATAGAAGAGCGTGTCGCGACGATTACTCTCAACAAGCCTCACAAGAAAAATGCTTTGGGCGATACGTTAACTCCAGCCTTGAGAGAAACTATTGCTTTGCTGGAACACGATAATCGAGTTGGAAGTGTCCTAATTACTGGTAAGGGTGATGCTTTCTGCGCGGGAGGCGATGTTTCGGGTATGGGTGGTAATCGCACTAGCTCAGGGCGAAATTCTCGCGAAGTTACGAAAAACGAGAGGATTGAAAGTCTATTTGTAAAGCAAAGAACACTAACCCAGAGAATTCATGAGTTAGATAAAATTACAATTGCTGCACTGCCGGGAGCGGCGGCAGGCGCCGGGCTATCAATCGCTCTGGCATGCGATTTGCGAATCGCATCAAGTAATGCTTTCGTGACCACAGCGTTTGCAAATGTTGGTTTGTCTGGTGATTATGGGGCAAGTTGGTTCCTGCCGCGCATCGTAGGTTTATCTAAAGCAAAAGAAATGTTTTACACAAGTGATAGAATTAGCGCTGAGGAGTGTGAGCGTCTCGGCATATTCAATAAATTGTTTCCCACCGATACCTTTAGAGATGACGCTCAGGCCTATGCTGCGAAACTATCAAATGGGCCAATAAATGCCTTAGCTCGAATGAAAAAAAATCTGAATAGTGCCCTTGACCAGGAGCTCCAAGACAGCTTGCTTCTCGAGGCAAGACATCTTGTCGAAAGTGTGGACGATCCAGAGTCCAAAGAGGCCATTGCTGCTTTCATGGAAAAACGTAGGCCTAATTTTAAAAATTAGCTTTAAGGTTGTTGTAAAGTGGCAATACGTTTTTCTAGTGGTGGATAACTCATAAACAATTCCGACCATGCGCGCTTGCTGGAGATTCCAAAAGCGGTTAACTGTCCATCTAATTGGCTATCGAGTTGATTCGCTTAGCTCAATTTTGATCAAAAACTCGGAGTGAAGATGTAAGGTTCAAATTCCATCTGGTCAAATTCTGAGTTGGTTTTTAGAATCAAGCTCTTTTCCAAGAGCTCGAATGAAATGATTCTATTTAAATTCATGATGTAACGATTAAACAGGGAGGGAGCAACACAGAGTTTGCGAGTAGTAACCAAGTCAGTAAGAGAGATCGAATTTCCAGAAAGCTTCCAGGTGGCACCTGCTTGATTACAATCAGCTTCAATTTGCAGGCGGTTATCTATTCTAAAACGAAGTAGGTAATCATCAGGGCTCTCTGGAATAAATCTTGAGTTGTTAAACCCATATATCGCCTTCAATTGCCAGCTGGTGTTTTCCAACTGATTCTCTTGAGCTAACGTCCCTGCTGAGAGCAGACTGCAAAAGGCAAGTAAAAAGAGGAGAGAGATTTTTCTGTTGATCATTCGGGATTTCAGCCTTGGTTGATCGTTATTTAAATTTGTTGGGGGTTAGACTGCGCTGCGATTCTTTGAGGATTGAAAGCCCAGAATCACCGACACTTCTTGTGCTAAACCTCTAAACCTGCCTAACAGCCATTGATCAGAATTATATCACTTTTTCTTTATAAGAGGTCTGAAGTGTAATAATGGCTAATGTCCCTTTGATAGTGGTCGAGACTTGAACACAGCGTGATTCGCGATCGAAGGGATTGGTTCCTTCCCTGCGGATGTCGTATTATTGGAAGTAGACGTTCTATGAGATCTGAATAAGTTTATGGCACTACTTGTTTCCGTTTTTGTTTCCCTAGTACTAATTAGCATAGGATTGGGTTACTACAAAAAAGCAAATCAAAATACGAATTATCTAAAAAAGATGGGCAGAATTGCATCTGAAAAAGGTGGCAAGTGTTTATCGCCAGCATATATTAATGCATCCACGAAGCTGCGCTGGGAGTGCAGTGAGGGTCATGTTTGGGAAGCGACACCAAATTCGATTATGCGCGGAAGATGGTGTCCACAATGTGCAGGGTTGAAGTCGCTAGATATAGGTAAGATGCAAGAGATTGCAGCCGAGAAAGGGGGATGGTGTCTATCAGAGGAATATATAGACTCTTCCACAAATCTTAGATGGGAGTGTCGAGAGCATCATGTCTGGGAAGCGACACCCAGAGAAATCTCGGAAGGAAGTTGGTGTCCAGAATGCGAAGGGCCTAGGCGATCATCCATCGAGGGAATGCATGAGCTTGCGGCGGAAAGAGGCGGCTTCTGCTTGTCTACTAAGTACGTGAATTCTTTGACCAAGTTAAAGTGGGAATGTGCTAAGAAACATACCTGGGAAGAGACGCCAGATGCAATAATACAAGGGGGTTGGTGCCCTGAATGTGCCAGATCCAAACGTCTTACCATCGAAGGGATGCATGAACTTGCAGCCGAGAGAGGCGGTCATTGCCTTTCTGATAAGTATGTTAATTCCACTACAAAACTTAGTTGGCAGTGCGGTCAGGGGCACGTTTGGGAGGCGACGCCACGCGCAATAAGACAAGGGAGTTGGTGTCAAGAGTGTTTGGGAACTAAGCGTTTAACAATCGAGGAGATGCGTAGTCTCGCCGAAGAAAGAGGCGGCAAATGCCTGTCAGATAAATACGTTAGTCTGTCGACTAAAGTTAAATGGCAGTGCAGTAAGGGCCATGTTTGGGAAGCAACAACGCAAGATATAAGAGGGGGCAACTGGTGCCCCGAATGCTTAAGGGAAGATTAGAAGTCATAAAACGTTCCATCAAAACGACAAGCAAAGTTCTTCAGAGTTAGGTCTTTTAAATGAAAGAAGTTTTAATAGATTATTTTAAGCTCGAAGCCAAGGAAACTTCTGTGAAGAGAGAGCTTCTGGCGGGAGCGACTACCTTCATAACAATGGTTTACATTATTTTCGTCAATCCAAGCATGATGGCTGAGGCAGGAATGGATTATGGCGCTAGTTTCGTCGGAACTTGTTTGGCGGCGGCGTTCGCTTGCTTTGCAATGGGTATTTTCGCTAACTGGCCAGTGGGACTTGCCCCTGGTATGGGGCTCAATGCGTTCTTTACTTACACGGTTGTTGGGGAGATGGGGTACAGCTGGCAGATTGCTTTAACAGCGGTCTTTATTGCCGGAGTAATATTCTTGCTAATTAGTGTCACACCGCTTCGTCGTTGGATATTAGAGAGCATACCGTTGAGCTTGCGCATTTCTATGGGTGCAGGAGTCGGATTATTTATTGGCTTTATTGGACTCAAGAGCAGCGGTATCATTATTTCTAACCCCGTAAACTATCTATCGCTAGGTGATCTGACAAAGCCCGAGCCCTATTTAGGGATATTCGGATTTTTAATAATCACAATACTTTCTATAAGAAAGATACCAGGCTCTATAATCTTGGGCATTTTAGCGATTACCCTAATTTCCATCTTAACTAATAGAGTGGAATTTTCTGGTTTTGTGTCTGTTCCCCCTAGTATCGCTCCGATTCTTTTTGAATTGGATTTTCATGGGGCATTTAACGTTGGCATTGTGAGTGTGGTCTTAACGTTTTTATTCGTAAATTTGTTTGACACGGCAGGCACATTGCTAGCTGTTGCGACTACCGCTAACCTTGTTGATGAACGAGGGAAAATTGAAAATCTTGATCGAGCCTTAAAAGCTGATAGTACGTCTAGCATTGTCGGCACATTCGTAGGGTGCGCGCCCGTCACCAGCTATGTTGAGAGTTCTGCGGGCGTTTCAGCCGGCGGTCGAACTGGGCTTACAGCCGTCTTCGTGGGAATGTTTTTCTGCCTAGCAATTTTTGTTTCGCCTCTCGCTGGCATTGTGCCACCATATGCTACCGCTGGGGCTCTAATCTATGTTGCAATGATTATGCTAAGTGGATTAGAGAAACTAGACTGGTCAGATCAGAGTGAACTAATCCCTGCGTTAATTACAGTCCTCATGATTCCATTATCATTTTCAATAGCGGATGGGATTGCACTTGGCTTTATGAGTTACGTTGTCATCAAAGTATGCACGGGGCAGAGGAAGCAAGTAACTAATGCTGCCTGGTTTGTAGCCTGCCTTTTCGCGCTTAGATTCGTCTTTATCTGACTTAAAAATAATCCAAATAAGCTGGTTGAGCTCACCTTGAGCCCATTAGCGTTGACTTATGCTGTTATTTTATCTGCAATTATAAATTATGTTTAAAAAGTATAGCTTACCCTTCCCATTATTTGGCGCGGTGGTATAAATTCTAATCCAGTAGCATTCACACCAAAGACATCGGTCATCGCCGAGTTGATGCCGTCCTCATCCGTTGCATTAAAAATCATTAAATCAAAGCCCCACGCGCCGTTTGCGAAGTCGATTCCTGCGGTTAAGTTAACCACATTGTAATCATCTACAGCGTCTATCATCGGATGATTGATCACCCTCTGCTGGAATTCGCCACGGTGCACGTAATCAATGCTGCCGAATAGGGAATTACCGGAAGACAGGTTGGTCTGGTATTGAAGGCTCGCGCTGGCAGTTAACTCTGGGCTTTTAGCTAATTCGTTTCCTTTTATATTCTCACGATTCTGGTAACGTAAATCTTCATAACAGAAGCCTAGGTAGCCGACGGGGCTGCACCAGGGTGGGGCTGGAATGGTCGAATTGGCCTTTACGTTATCCAGAGTGTCAAAATTCTTTGTTACCTCAGAATCCAAATGAGCTGCCTTTATGTCGAAAGTGATTGAATCCGTAATTATCCCAATTAGCTCTAGCTCTAGGCCCTTCATCTCCGCTTCCGGTATATTAGCGACGCCTCCTCTAAATACATCTGGGTCTGTGGCCTGGAATTGCAAGTCTTCATACTCATAGAAAAATGCGGCAACATTGGCTCTTAGTCGACCATCGATTAAATCCGTTTTTAAGCCAGCTTCATAAGCGGTAATAGACTCGCTGTCGAACACTGGAAGTACAAGAGGGGGCGCAATTGCATTGCCCATGGCAGCGTCTTCCGCTGTTGTGTATCCATACGTGAGATTGCTTCCTCCAGGTTTGAAGCCTCGAGTATAAGACGCGTAGATCATAGTATCGCCGTCTATGTCGTACTCGACCGCGACCCTGCCTGTTGTCTCGGTCGAAGTTTTTTCTAAATTACCTATCTGACCGCCAAAAAAGTTGTTGACGTAGCTGTCCACGGAGTCATCGGTGTATCGGGCGCCAGCTATAAATCTTAGGTTATCAGCGGCGTTGTATGTGGTCTGTCCGTAAACAGAGTAAGATTCCCGCGTCGGGTAATTGTCGGACATGAATCCCCAGTCTCCGCTGCCTCCGGGGATCGCTCCAGCAGTTAAGCCAGAGGGTAACATTGAGGCAGGAAACATATTTGCGTAGCTTGTATTAAAGTACGGGTCGGTAAATGTTCCGTCGTATACTCCATTAAAATTGTCATCCAAGAATTCTCGAATATGACCTTCGATCTCTTGATCTAAATAGAACGCCCCGACGATCCAATCGAAAGTCCCGAGCCATGCTTCGTTAGATATTAGGTTAACCTCAAAAGTTGTTGTTTCTTGTAGTTGACTTTCCGGGTTAAATTCAACGCCCACGTAAAAGGGGGCGTTACTTGAAACTGAGGAGGGATCATGGAAAAGGTTGTGTCGGTCATTGTCTCGGATGACATAGATGTCATCTTCCTGCCAACTGGCAAGGGCCTTTAAACTTGCAAACCCAAGGTCAGCCTCGCCAATGGCGCCAATGACCGTAGATTCAAGTTCATACTTCGATAACGTATTTTGTGATAATTCTCTTTTGTCTGGAGTGGTATCGTAGAAACCTTTCATCGCAGCTCCGTTGTTGTCGGCATCAAAATATTGAGCAAACACACGTATACTACTGGTATCACTAGTCTCAAATAACCAATCGGTCCTAAAACTTAAATGGTCGGCGTCGTCTAACTCTTGGCCATTAAAGATGTTGTCAGAAAAACCGTCTCGTTTGGTTACTGAAATTGACGTTCTCGTAGCGACAGAATCAGAGATGGGTAGATTAATTGAACCTCGAGTTTTGGTGAGTCCATAGTTTCCTACAGTTAAATCTGTTTTGCCTTCTAGCTCACTAGTTGAGGGCGCCTTACTAATGACATTAATAGCTCCTCCAGTGGAGTTCTGACCAAACAATGTGCCTTGCGGGCCTCGCAACACTTCTATTCGTTCTACATCTATGAAATCGGTTTGCAATGAGAATGGAGAAGCAATAAAAATACCATCCATATGGTAAGCCACCGACGGTGCAGCAATCGCGTTCTGATTGGTCTCGTTGCCGACTCCGCGTATTGAAACTACCGTTTTAAAGCCTTCATTTTTGGCCACAGTTAGCCCCGGAGCAAGCGCACTTAGGTCGACAAAAGAATTAATGTTTTTTGTCTCGAGCTCGTCTGCGCTTATCGCGGTCACCGCTTGCGAGAGATCCTGAAGGCTCTCGTCGCGTTTTTCGGCAACCACCATTATTTCTTCGATCCTTGCTTCTTGCGAAGTAACATTTGCTGCAAAACCAACAGAAGCAAATAAAAGGGCATTCCGCCCAGCTCTTGAGCTTAATAATCTTGAGGTCATTTCTATTACCTTAGGAGGGTTATCTTCGATGAGTGGTTTGAAGTTTCGCACATATGAAATTTGGTATCTTTACTGCGCATTATTCTAGGCCACGTCACGCCGTATTTTGGTGCGTAAATTTTAAGTTATCTCTGCAATTTTTCAAAATTTTACTAACTCTGACGCGCTTAATAAAGCTCTTAATCATTGTTTTTTATAGAAATAGAGATAGCTGCCTCTATATGAAATTTTGGGAATTTCGATCCTTAACGTTATATTAATTAACTACTGAGCAATTTTCGTGCCCAAGCAAGTCCGCAATTTCTGTAATAATGGGTTTGGGACCCCTTGAAAAGTTCTAGCGACCTTCGAAAAGAATTCGCGCTGTCGCAGCAAGCGCGACGGTCGTGTAGACTCAGAGCTAAAAGTCACTGAATAGTTACAGAAATCTAGAAACGAGGAGCCAGAACGAAACAAACATCAAACTAGTAGGCCTCGCATCTTCAGATGTAGAGCATATGATTTAGTTTTACCTAGCTGTTTTCCTGAGAGAAAAGTAGGTAACCTGATAGAACCACTATTATTTTAAGGAGACATATGTGGGCTCGTCAATCACAGGCAGTTTTGAGTTAGGAAATTTTGCATTGCAGTCAAATACAATTTTAGAAAATGCGTTCATTGGCTTTCGCAGTTATGGTTCACTTAACGAGGCGCGGGATAATGTCATAGTATTTCCAACCTGGTACACGGGAACTAACGACCAGGTCGAGCCCTATGTGGGCGCTGGTAAAGCGCTTGATCCTGAAAAATATTTCATTGTTGTGCCCGATATGTTCACGAATGGTTCGTCGAGTTCACCAAGCAATGCCCCCGGACCGCATCAAGGACTGAAATTTCCGTTAGTAACCCCATTCGATAATGTGATCGCTCAACGCCGGTTGCTTGAGGAGCACTTTGGTATTACTAGTGTTGAATTGATGGTGGGGTTTTCAATGAGTGGTCAGCAGGCTTACCATTGGGCCGCATTGCATTCGGATTTTGTAAAAAGAGCGTGCTCGATCTGTGGCACGGCAAAAACGTCACCACAGTGGGATTTTCAATGAGTGGTCAGCAGGCCTACCATTGGGCCGCATTGCATTCAGATTTTGTAAAAAAGGCGTGCTCGATCTGTGGCACGGCAAAAACGTCACCGCATAATTGGTCGATGTTGCACGCTTATAAGACAGCAATGGAAACCTCCTCCAAGTGGGAGGATAAAAACTTGGATGACTGGGATCCAAAAGTTATGTCGGTCATTGCAAGTATCGGGGCCACGATGGCTATGTCTCAGGATTGGTACCGGGAAGGTTTGCATCTTTCGGACGGGGTCAAGGATGTGGTTGATGTGATAGGTAATATCAAGAATCTTTTCCAGCCCTGGGTTCCAGCAAATCTATACGCCCAAACTCTCACGTGGATGTCGGCAGATGTTTCTAATAACTCGACTTTCAATGGTGATTTGGAATCCGCACTAAGGGCCATTAACATTCCATTCTTGATGATGCCTTGCGAAACTGATTTGTATTTTCGTGTTGAGGACAATGAGGCTGAATTACCGTTCATTGCCGAAGGTCAGTTGAAGGTTATTCGCTCTAAAAGTGGGCACATGGCGGGGCTTCCAGGGTTCAGTCCAGAGGATGACGCGTTCATAAATAGGCAATTAA
>ERZ802830.1040-NODE-1040-length-27137-cov-78.9558_pt1 | contig 27137 bp, 26 predicted proteins | sample MGYA00345654_ERZ802830 | MGnify/ENA primary metagenome ERZ802830 (study PRJEB30503, sample SAMEA104212375) | marine metagenome | biome: Westerlies Biome; feature: [SRF] surface water layer (ENVO:00010504) within the epipelagic zone...; material: water...
TCGGAGCTTGGCGTTGTCAGGCTATGGCTTTCTCGGGCCATGGATTACCCAGACCATGGATTGCCCAGGCCATGGATTGCTCAGACCTTGGGTTGCTCACAGCTTGGCTTTTTCTGCCGCAATCCACCGCTCCATCCGCGCCTCCAGAGCATCTAGTGGGATAGCCCCGGCACCAAGCAACTCGTCGTGAAACGCACGAATATCGAACCTTTCTCCCAGAGTCCTCTCAGCGTTAGCGCGTAATTCCAGCATTTTTAATTGCCCGATTTTGTAGGCCAGCGCTTGACCGGGCCAGCCTATATAGCGGTCAATTTCATTGATAATATCGGCCTCGGTTTTGGCTGCGTTAAACTTGAAATAGTCGATCGCTTCCTGACGTGACCAGCCGAAATAATGAATGCCTGTATCTACAACGAGTCGAACGGCACGCCACATGTCGTAAATGAGCTGTCCGTAACGTGAATAGGGATCCTGATAAAGTCCCATATCGTAGCCGAGGCGCTCGGAGTAAAGTCCCCATCCCTCAATGAAGGCGGTAACGCTACTGTTACGGCGAAACTCAGGGAGGCCATCTATTTCCTGGGCCAGTGCTATTTGCAGATGGTGACCCGGCACACTCTCATGAACAGATAGCACCTCTATTTCATACTTCGGACGAACTTCTGGCTTGTACAAATTGACGTAGTACCAGCCAGGACGACTCCCATCCAACGCCGGTCGCATGTAAAACGCAGTCGTCGTATCGGGTGCCAACTCAGGTGCGATTGGACGAACGCCGTAAGGCATTCGCGGTAATTTACCAAAGAGCTTTACCAGTTCTGGATCGAGTCGCTTCGACACAGCTTGATAAGCCTCCAGTAGCTCTTCTGCAGTCTCATAGTAAAACTGCGGGTCGTTTCGTAGAAAATCGTTAAATGCACTGATATCGCCCTCGAATCCAACTTCGTCGATAACCGCCTGCATCTCACCGCGTATTCGTGCCACCTCAGCTAGACCGAGATTATGAATCTCTTCTGGGGTCATATCGGTCGTTGTGAAGTGACGCGCCAACATGGCGTAGATGGCCTTGCCTCCTGGCAGCGTACCGATGCCGGGATGTTCTCTGGTGTTTGGCAGATACTGCTCTTCAACGAATGTTTTAAACTCAGCGTACGCGGGCGTCACCTGTTCGCTGATAACGCTGCGTGCGCGAGCCTTTATCGCCTGGGCTGCTTGTATGTCGACAGACTCGGACATAGTGTCGAAAACACCCCAGAACGGGCTGTCCTCCGGGTTATCAACAATGAGTGCGTCGAGTTGCTTTGGGATCCGCTCGATGATAATTCTCGCCTGCGTTCGCTCACGATCGACCCCCTCCGACAAGAGGGCCTGGTACTGTCCTAGTTGCTCGGGTAATTTCTCAAGTCGCGCTAGCCAATCCGTATAATCACTCTCAGTGACCATCGGTAGCCGCTCGACCATGGTGTAACGGTGCTGTGGCCCGCTTCGCATATTAAGAGCGATTAGGTGGAGACCACTGTTGAACGATTCGACTTCTTCTTCGAGTGCTGTTTTTAGCATCCGTTGATTTAATTGACCGATGTCGCTCAAAGCACCTGAATCGATATCATTGAGGTCCGCAATAAAGGCTTGAGTCGCCTCATGTCGCGCCGCAATGGCCTCTGCACTTAAATCGGTCCAGCTCTGGTTGCCGGACATATCGCCGTATTCGCGACGATATTCGGGATACTGCTCAAGAACCCAGTCCCAGTGATTGCTAATAACAGCATCGAGCGACTCGTCTGATGCCGATACGCTTGCCGGAGCTAGCACAACAGAACCGAGGGCAATGGTACCGAGCACGACCGGACCGACTAGAACCGAACGGAATACCGAAAGTGCCGGCACCAAAAGCCGGCAAAGTATTGGATACGTCATGATGTTCGCCTCGCTATCGGGTTACTCGCGCCCCAGTATTGATCGAGCCACCAGTTCGCGCATGATCTCAGATGTGCCGCCGTAGATGGTTTGAATGCGCGCGTCCACGTAAAAGCGTGAGATGGGATACTCAGTCGTGTAGCCATAGCCACCAAATAGTTGTAAGCACTGATCCGCAACATCGCACTGCATTTCACAGCTAGCTAGTTTGAGCATGGCCGCTTCCTCGGTGCTCAAATCATCGGTAGCGTACTTATTGGCACATTGTTCATAAAACGCTCGGTTTACGGCGACTTGTGTTTTCACGTCCGCCAGCTTGAACCGCGTATTTTGAAATTGTCCCACCTTCTTGCCAAAGGCTTCGCGTTCTTTGACGTATTCAATGGTGATATCGAGGGCGCCCTCTGATGCCGCCACGGCTTGCGCAGCAATGCCCAGACGCTCTCGAGGAAGTTCGTCCATCAAAATGGCGAAGCCTTTATTTACCTCGCCCAAGAGCGCCTCCGCTGGCAGTCTGACGTCAGTAAAAAACAGCAGCGCGGTATCAGACGTGTGCTGACCAATCTTTTCGATCTTTTTGGACTTCTCAAAGCCCGGGGCGTGAGCATCGACTAAAAAAAGTGATGTGCCTTTGGCGCCTTTGCCCGGATCAGTAATGGCGGCGACAATAACGAGGTCAGCATGAATACCATTGGTGATGAAGATCTTTGAACCATTAAGCACCCACTCATCGCCGTCGCGAACTGCGCTGGTACGAATGCCCTGTACGTTTGAGCCCGCGCCCGGTTCGGTCATGGCCAGCGCACCCACGACATCGCCCGTAACCATGCGGGGTAACCAGTGCGCTTTTTGTGCTTCCGTGCCGTGTCGGCTTAAATACGGCGCGATGATATTTGAATGAATACCGTATCCCGAGGCGAAGCCACCAAACCCCATGCGCGATAGCTCTTCGATCATGGCGAGTGTGACGTGGGCGGTGGTACCTGCGCCGCCATAGGCTTCATCAACATCGGGACACAGGAGGCCAGCTTGCCCCAGCGTGTTCCAGAGAGTCCGGGGTACCATGTGATCGTGTTCCCACTCTTCATAGAAGGGGGCGATTTCTTTTTCGAAGGCTCTGCGTGCCATATCGCGAAAGAGTGTCAATTCATCTAAGTCTACAGCTTGATTCACTTTGAAAGCCTCAGTATGTTCAGTGTCCCTAAGTATGAATCAATCCTGGATGTTGCACCAACTCGAGACAGCCAAATGACGTTAAGTACTGATATCGCTTCTAACTTTTGTGCGCCCAGTGAGCCGAGTAATACCCATCTCGCAGCAGTATCACCGTGGTTGTCAAAGACTGAATTTTGTCAGGCGCTTAACGACGTGTATGACCGAGGCTATGTGATTATTGAGGGCGCGATATCCGAGAATGAGTGCCAATTGTACCGCGCTGTGTTGGAGCGTCACATGCAGCGATCGCCATCGGGTCGCAATGTGTTTGAGGGGACTCATAGTCAGCGTCTGTACGCGCTGTTAGCCAAGTCATCCAAGTTTGCTGACATGATTCAGCATCCATTGGCCCTAGCCTTTGCAGAGCATTATTTGGGCGAGAGTTGTCTGCTGTCTGCCTGTCTATCAATCAACTTGCACCCTGGCGAGACCGTTCAACCTTGGCACACTGACGATGGGCATATTTCGGTGCCACAACCGCATGGGATTTTTGGTGTGTCTGCATTTTGGGCACTGGACGACACCACGGAAAATAACGGTGCAACTGAGGTTATTCCTTACAGTCACCAATGGGAGAGTCACGATATTGAGGGCAAGCTGGACGACGCCCATTTTGATCAGAGAGAGGCTTTATCCGTCTCCTCCGAGGGCTCCGTCGCTTCGATAAAGGCAACGATGCCGGCAGGGTCGGTAATGATTATGCGCAGTGACGTCTGGCATAGAGGTGGCGCCAACAATAGTCAGAGCAATCGGTTAATCGTTACGCCACAATATTGCGCGGGCTGGGCAAGACCCTTGGAGAGCATGCTTCTCGCCGTGCCGCCCGACGCCGCTGTTGCCTTACCAGAGCGAACGCGAGCGCTTTTAGGGTACTCCATTCACTCGCCGTTTATGGGTTATGTTGATGGGATGCATCCCAGTCGCGTTCTGCAGTAGAGTTACGTTATAACACTAATGATATCCAACGATGGTTCATCGTTTTAAACACCGGAGAAATACAATGCGTGAGTACACTAAGTTTTACATTAATGGAGCGTGGGTAGAGCCCTCGGCTACCACCACACTGGCCGTTGAGAATCCAGCAACACTCGAGCAGTGCGCGACTATTGCCGTTGGCAACGAAGCGGACGTGGACAGCGCTGTCGCAGCCGCGAAGGCCGCATTTGAAACCTTCAGCCAAACGTCGGTCGAAGAACGTGCCGCTTTACTCGACAAGATTGCGGAGATTTATCTGTCGCGTATCGGTGATATCGCCGAGGCGATTCGCGAAGAGATGGGCGCACCGATCTCGCTGGCCTCGACAGCGCAAGCTTACGCTGGACTCGCCCACATCACAGAAGCGGCAAAGGTTCTGAGGAATTTTGCGTTCTCTGAGGACTTGGGTGCGCATCGTGTTGTTAAAGAACCCATTGGTGTATGTGGATTGATCACCCCTTGGAACTGGCCGATGAATCAGGTGACATGTAAGGTTGCGCCGGCACTTGCGGTGGGCTGCACTATGGTCTTAAAGCCCAGTGAAGTAGCGCCTTTGTCGTCATACATTTTTACTGAGATCATGCACGAGGCAGGTGTGCCTGCAGGTGTCTACAACATGGTCAATGGTGACGGTCCAGGCGTTGGTACCGCGCTATCAAAGCACCCGGACGTCGATATGATGTCGTTTACTGGATCCACTCGCGCAGGGTCCTTGGTCGCGCAAAATGCAGCGCCCACAGTGAAGCGCGTGACACAGGAACTCGGGGGCAAGTCGCCCAATATCATCTTAGATGATGCTGACCTTCAAACAGCCGTTACCGGCGGTGTCCTTCATATGTACAACAACACGGGACAGTCCTGTAACGCACCCTCGCGCATGCTCGTGCCTCGAAACAGGCTTGCCGAGGCAGAGCAAATTGCAGCCGCTGTCTCAGAATCCGTCGTGGTGGGCGATACGGCCAGTAAAGAGACGACCATGGGACCAGTTGTTTCGAAGGTGCAGTGGGACAAAATACAAGGTCTAATCCAGGCTGGTATTGATGAGGGCGCCAAACTCGTTTGCGGTGGCACCGGTCTTCCTGATGGTGTTGACTCAGGCCATTATGTTAAGCCAACGATCTTCTCGGAAGCTACCAACGATATGACCATTGCACGAGAGGAAATCTTCGGTCCTGTACTAACAATGATCCCCTACGACAGTGAAGACGAGGCGATTCGGATTGCCAATGACACGCCATATGGCTTGGCTGGTTATGTGCAGAGCGGTGATATCGACCATGCGCGTGCTGTGGCTTCAAAAATTCGGGCGGGCAATATCCACATCAATGGAGCGAGCGGCGGAGCGGATATTCCCTTTGGCGGCTTTAAGCAGTCTGGCAACGGCCGAGAGTGGGGCGCCCATGGCTTTACCGATTACCTCGAAATTAAAGCAATCGAGGGTTATACCGCCGCCTAATGTGATGGGCAAAAAGAGGAGGCTGTGGTGTGACTGAAGTCATCTTAGCTATCGATCAGGGCACCACGGGCTCCACCATTGCACTCATGGATACTGAGGGGAGACTTTTAACCTCAGTAAATCACGAATTCCAACAACTATTTCCTCAGCCGGGCTGGGTGGAACACGATCCCGAGGACATTTGGCAATCGGTTCTGCAGGGACTCACTGCCGTGTTTGCATCGCGGCAATATGATGCCTCGGACGTTTTAGCCATCGGTATCACAAATCAACGCGAGACTGCTGTGCTATGGGACGCGTTGACAGGACAGGCGGTTCACAATGCCGTCGTATGGCAATGTCGCCGGACCACCGATGTCTGCGAGAGGTTGAAGACTGCCGGTCACGAGGCCCTGATCAAAGCCCGAAGTGGCTTAGTGCTCGACCCGTACTTCTCTGCGACTAAGTTCAGGTGGCTACTCGATCATTCGCCGTCAGCCGAGAACTTGCTTGCTGAGGGCCGCTTGAGAGCAGGCACAATCGATACCTACCTCATGTGGCGCCTAAGCAACGGTAAGACTCATAAGACGGATGTTTCCAATGCGTCTCGGACGTCGCTGATGGCGTTAGAAACCCTCGATTGGGATGATGATCTGCTCTCCATTTTCGGGGTTCCTCGCGCAATTTTGCCTGAGATATGTCCGTCGAGCGGTCGGTTTACGGTCACTGAAGCAGTGCCAGGATTGCCCGACGGTGTGCCGGTCTCGGGTGTTGCGGGCGATCAACAGTCGGCGCTATTTGGTCAGGCTTGTTTTCAACCTGGAGATGCCAAGTGCACCTTTGGGACCGGCTCCTTTATCTTAATGAATGCGGGCGATACACCTGTCGGATCTGACCATGGTCTGCTGAGTACCGTTGCTTGGCAATTGGAAGGGGAGACCGCTACTTACGCACTCGAGGGCGGCGCATTCGTTTGTGGCGCAGCAGTCCAGTGGCTGCGAGACCAGCTAGGCATGATTGAAAATGCGGCTGACATTGAAGCACTCGCTGCCAGTGTCGATGACGCTGGCGGCGTTGAGTTTGTGCCGGCACTCGCAGGATTGGGCGCACCCTACTGGGCACCGGAGGCCCGAGGTACTCTTACCGGCCTCACGCGCGGCTCTGGTAAAGGCGAAATCGCCCGCGCCACGCTCGATGCCATGGCCTTGCAGAATGTCGATATTCTCAAGGTGATGGAGTCAGATAGCGGGCAAGCGATGCAGGTGCTTAAAGTAGACGGCGGCGCATCTGCCAACGATTTACTGATGCAGTTGCAGGCAGATTATCTAGGTCGTCCGATAACCCGCCCGGAAGTCATCGAGACCACCGTCGCAGGCGCTTGTTTTCTGGCTGGTCTGGGTGAACGTATCTGGGACTCTCCCGAGGCCTTGAGTAACGTGTGGCGAGCGGAGAAAGTATTTGAGGTGGGTTTGGGTCCGGAGCAACGACAGCAGCGACTGGCCTCCTGGCAGTCGGCTGTATCAAAAACACTCCACACCTAACGCGTTTCGATGACGCAAAAAGGTCTGTCCTCATGCGCGCGTGGACGCCATAAATGGCGACAGGTGAAACCAGACAGTCTCGCATTACTGCGCGGGGAGCACCTTCTACGTCAGCGCTGCGAACGCTGCGGTAAGGAACGCAAAAAGGCGCGTTAGACAGATCTTGTAGTCGGCGAGGTGCAGTGAGTGCCGGTGAGAACACCTCTCCACTATCGGTTAAATGGATTTGCTCGAATGGGCCTCTTTGCAACCTACTTCATACAATAAGGTCGGGTCATACAAGAAGGTCTAATCGAGGGGGCTTGCCTTGACTGGTATCACTTCGCGGCCGTCTGTTCATTGGGACAAAACCAACCCTAGCGTGTACTATTTTTAACTGTAAAAACTGCGTGAGAATGACAGTCAGATTACAACTGACTTTTCAGGGGGCTGTTATGACATCCATGTTATATCCGACAACAAATCCATCGGCGGCGGAGCAGATGGTGGTTGCACGAGGCGAGGGACCGTATATCTTCGATCGCTCGGGTAAGCGTTACCTTGAGGGTATGGCGGGCCTGTGGTGTACATCGCTGGGTTACGGAAACGAGGAAATCATTGAGACGGCGACCCGCCAAATGCGTGAGTTGAGTTTTAGTCACATGTTTGGCGGCAAAACACACGACAGTGCCATGATGCTGGCTGACAAGCTCGCTTCGATGGTACCTATGAAAAACGCACGGGTTTTTCTGGGGAACAGTGGCTCGGACGCGAACGACACACTGGTAAAAATGATTCGGTATCACGCGACCGCGACCGGTCAGCCTCAGCGCACGAAAATTATCGCCCGCGACAAGGGTTATCACGGTGTGACGGTGGCGTCTGCCTCTCTTACTGGGATACCCACGAACCACAATCATTTTCAGCTGCCATTTGATGCACTGGGCGTTATCAGAACCGGGTCGCCTCACTTTTATCGATCTGCGAACCCGGGTGAAAGCGAGACCGAATTCGTAGCGCGACGAGCAAGCGAGTTAGAGGATCAAATTATTGCAGCCGGGCCCGAGACCGTGGCAGCCATGATCGCTGAGCCGGTATCAGGTGCGGGTGGTGTGCTGATACCGCCGCCCGGTTACTACGAAGTGATCCAAGCGGTTCTCGATAAGTATGGAATTGCCCTTTGGGACGATGAAGTCATCTGTGGTTTTGGTCGCCTCGGTACTGATTTTGGTGCTAACGCCATGGGCATGCGTCCCGAGATGATGGTTTTTGCCAAGGCGCTGAGTTCGGCTTACGTGCCAGTCAGTGCTGCAGTGGTCAGTGGTGATTTCGTGGAGGCGGTTGAGAGTGCTGCGTCTGACATGGGGGTCTTTGGTCACGGTTACACCTACAGCGGCCACCCATTAGGCTGTGCGGTTGCTCACAAAGTGCTGGAAATTTATGAGCGCGATCATATTTTTGCGCATGCGGCGAAGATCGGCGACTACCTGCAAGAGCGGTTGGCAATCTTTAAGGAACACCCATTGGTCGGTGAGGTGTCGGGAAAAGGCATGATTGCTGCGCTTGAATTAGTTGCCAATAAGTCCACAGGCCAGGCATTCGAGGGCATGGCCGTGGGTCAATACTGTGCGAAAGCCGCCGAAGCTGCGGGGCTCATTGTTCGGCCGCTCGGTGGTAATCGCGTCGCTCTCTGCCCACCGCTGATTTTGCAGCGTGAGCATGTGGACGAGCTGATTAGTAAACTGACGATTGCCGTCAATGCGACCCTTGATTTTGCGAAGCAAGAGCAATTGCTGACTTAGGTGAGTAAGTGACTCAGTGAAAGTACTTCATGTCGAAGCAGGGCGTTATCTTTACGGTGGTGCTCAGCAAGTTGTCTGGCTCAATGAAGGACTAGCCCGTCGTGGTGTGGAGAATGTTCTCGTTTGTCCTGACAGATCTGATATCGCCGCCGCGGTGGGCGACAACGCATGCGTCTACGAAGTCGGCATGTCCGGTGATCTCGACGTTGGGGTGGTGCCAAGGCTCATACGCATCCTAAAAAAGGAACAACCCGATATCGTCCACATTCACAGCCGACGGGGTGCGGACATCTACGGCGGGCTCGCCGCTCGCTTCATGGGTATCCCCGCCATTCTCTCTCGGCGCGTTGATAATCGGGAGTCTCGACTGCTCGCACCATTGAAATACGCACTGTACTGCCGTGTTATTGTTATTTCCAAGGCTATTGGCAGTGTATTGGTGTCAGGAGGCATAGATGCGTCAAAGATCGAAACAGTGCGAAGCGCGGTCGACGCGGATGCTTACAACAATGAGGCCGACAATCACTGGTTCGAGACCGAGTTTTCGCTACCGAGCAATGCAAAAACGCTTGGGGTTATTGCGCAGCTTATTCCGCGTAAAGGCCACAAGTACCTGTTGAATAGCCTGCCTAAATTGTTACAGGCGCACCCGGAGCTTCAGGTGCTAATTTTCGGACAGGGTCCGCTCAAGGCAGAGCTAACGAATCGAGTAGCGCTAACCGAATTTCAGGGTCGAGTAAAAATGGCCGGCTTTCGGGACGATTTGGCGCGTATCTTTCCCAATCTTTACGCTGTGGTGCACCCAGCAGAGCGCGAGGGCTTAGGCGTTGCCTTATTGCAGGCCTCTGCCTCTGGTGTGCCCGTGGTGGCGGCGCGAGCGGGCGGTATTCCTGAGATCGTCCTGGACGACGTGAATGGGATCACGTTTGACATAGGCGATGAGCCGGGGCTCTTGGGGGCACTAGACGCCTTACTCGCCAATCAAGAGCTCCGCAATACGCTCGGCGCAGGTGGCAGAACTCTGGCTCGTTCGGAGTTCTCTATTGATGCCATGGTCGAGGGGAATTTGAGGGTTTATCAGTCCGTTCTGGGTAGCTAAGAGCGGAGTGAACGGCTTCGTAGCCCGTGTTTTCGCATGAGGCCTCTGATTTGGTCGTAGCTCAATCCCAGCAATGCTGACGCTTGCTTTTGGTTATTGCCCGTTTGGTCTAGCGCTTGCTCCAACCATGACGCTTCCTGTTGCTCTAGTGCTGCTCGCAGATCCCTAGGTAGTTCCGAGTTCGACTCGTTTTTTGATGATGTGTCTGGGAGCGGAGCATCATAGGCTCCGGTGTGTCTATCTGGCCACGGATTGATAACGAGATCAGTAATTTGCTCTCCGTCTTCACCTTGTCGGTACAGGGAGCGCTCGATGACGTTTCGAAGTTCACGAACGTTGCCCGGCCATTCGTGACGATACAGCTCGCTTTTAGCATTTGGCGAGAATCCCGGGAAATGGTGCCACCCCGACTCGGCGGCGAACCGAACCGCAAAATGCTCTGCGAGCAGTGCGATGTCTCCCCCTCGCTCGCGCAGGGGGGGCATGTCCACCACGTCGAACGTAAGTCTATCCAGTAGGTCCCAGCGAAATTTGCCGGCGGCGGCCATCGATGGAAGATCCGCATTAGTCGCGGCTACGATGCGAACATCTACTGTAATTGTCTCACTTCCGCCGATGCGCTCTAACTCGCCGTATTCAATGACCCGAAGTAACTTTTCTTGAAGCGCCAGTGGCATCGTGCCCAACTCATCAAGGAAAAGGGTCCCCTGGTCAGCGCGCTCAAACCTGCCTTCATGACTGCGGCGAGCGCCGGTAAAGGCGCCAGGTTCATACCCAAAAAGTTCGCTATCAAGCAGGTTTTCGGGCAGCGAAGCGCAGTTTAATTTAATGAAAGGTCCCTGCCACCGGGGGGATAAAAAGTGGAGTCTATTGGCCGCGATTTCTTTACCTGTGCCGCGCTCGCCTGTGACCAGGACAGACCGATCAATACCCGCGAGATTTGAAACATGATCAAGCGCTCTGTTCAGCGCATGACTCTCTCCAATGACGGTTTGCATCGTTTCCATGAGGTAATTATAGGCTAATAATACTTTTTAATTGGGTTTTTATTGCCCTTTAAAGAGTGAAATTTACCTTTATTGCGAGCGCTACGAACCCTTAAATTTACATAATTTTTGCTTAAAGTGTTGTTTTTAAACGCTTTTATTGAAATGGCGCGTAAATGGCAATAACGACGCAGGATTAACGAAACAGTAGGAAAAGAGACATGGGTATTTTTTCGAGGCTATCGGACATCGTGAATTCGAATCTGAATGCAATGTGTGACAGTGCAGAAGATCCGGAGAAGATGATTCGCCTGATTATCCAAGAGATGGAGGACACGCTGGTTGAAGTACGATCTGCCTCTGCACGCATCTTGGCTGACAAAAAGACGCAGGAGCGACAGTTACGTTCGATGAAAGCTCAGGCCACGACTTGGGAAGAAAAAGCGAAGTTAGCGTTATCCAAGGACCGTGAGGATCTTGCCAGGGCTGCACTTCATGAAAAGCGTCGTCTCGAGTCAGATGTTGCAGCACTTGAGGGCGAGCTGGTGTTGGCCGATGAACACATCGAGCAGCTATATCACGAGGTAGCTCAGCTTCAGTCAAAGCTTGATGACGCCCGTGCAAAGCGCAAGGCGATCTTGATGCGTGCAGATTCTGTTTCCCAGCGCCGCAAAACACAGACCCAGATTCATCGTAACCAACTCGATGATGCATTCGAGCGTTTCGAGCGATTCGAGCGTCGCGTCGATGGAATGGAAGGCGAGCTTGAAGCAATGAACTTGGGTCGAGGCAAGCCAAGCCTCGCAGATGAAATCGACGCACTGGCCACAGAGGACATGCTGAGCGAGGAACTTGAGGTGCTCAAGCAATCAATGGAGGTGCAGGAGCAGTCAACAGGGCTTGAGAAAGGTGTTTAAGATCTCAGCAATCGTTTTGCGCTCACTTGCCACTTCTTTGCCACTATTGTCTCGCGCCTTGGTTTGCAAGGGTGCCCGCACCTAGGAGAAAAAATTGAAACACACCATGAGAATGCTCACGATCGGCGTTATTACGATGTTGCTAGCCCTCTCTGCCGTGGCACAAGAAGACGAACTGAAGACCATGCCAGGATACGTGGCCTTCGAAAGTCTAGACGAAGTCTATGGTGAGCCGAAGGTGCGGGTGAACGTTGGGGGATTCCTGCTTAGTCTCATGTCAAAGCCAGCGAAGAATGATCCTGAGGCGGCTGCTGTTTTGGAGGGTCTCGAGGGCGTGCGCATTAATGTGTACTCGACGGGAGGCGAAGTCTTACCGGCCATAGACCAGCTACAGAATGCGAAAAATATGCTCTCAAACCAGAACTGGGAGCCAATAATTCAGGTAAACGAGGACCGTCAGAACGTTCAGGTCTTCATCAAGGCCAATGGCGAGGGCGTGCAGGGTCTGACAGTCATGGCCGTTGACGCGGACGACGCAGTATTCGTAAACATTCTCGGCTCCATCGATCCCGAAAATCTGGGCGCGATCATGGATCAGTTCGACGTCGATTTACTGTAGAGAAACCGTTAAATAAGAGGGGTAAATGTATGGATGCTCGAAATGCTTTGAAGGGTCTGGCGACTGGTTTGATGTCAGTGGGTATCATCGCTACGGTGCCAAGCGTATGGGCTGCAGACAAGGTCTTCGAATTGGATAACTTTAATGGGGTCGCGGCCGTGCAAGGACTCGATGTTGGAGTTGTCGTGGGTAAGCAGTTTTTGGTGACTGCGAGTTCGGAGAGTACCGAGCAACTCGGGAATTTAAAGATTCGCGTTGAAGATGATGTCCTGGTGGTTGGACGAGAATATCGCTCAGGTGGCTTTTGGGACTGGTGGAAGCACTCTGCAGACGTTTCAGTGATGATTCAAATGCCTAGCCTTAGCGTTTTGAAGGCTAGCTCCGGTGCTGAGCTACTGGTTGAGGGGGTGAATTGCGAAACACTCTCAATAGACGCATCCAGTGGCAGCGATATCGAGGTTATTGGGCGCTGTCAGACCGCGACCATTGATGCCTCGAGTGGGGCGGGCGTCGATCTGAAGCGTTTAGAACTCAAAACAGCTACAGCCGATGCGTCGAGTGGCGCCGATATCAACATCAACGTGAGTGATGCCTTTTACGGCGATGCCTCTAGCGGGGCTGATATTGACGTCTACGGTCAACCTACCGTCGCTGAATCGGATACGTCTTCAGGTGCGGATATCGACTTCAGAGGTGCCGAATGAAGCGTTTATCGATAGCTAATCGGTCACGGACGATTTGGCTGCTGCTCGTTGGAATCCTCGTCCTACCCGGTTGTATCACTGTGAGTAGCTCCGATCGAGTTGAGGTCAGCGATTTCGTTTTTTGCGTCAATAAGATGCAAGAGGGAGGTAGAGCTTCTGATGACGCCGCTATGTTTTGTGCTGAACAGGTGGGTGCGTCTGATCGAAGACAGGCAAAGCCAGTCAGTTCTACTCGGTAATATAAGGAGGTTGTTATGTCAGAAGGAATGTTAGCGATCGCAACGGGTCATGTAGCGATTTTATCTCTGGCCTTTATTATATACATGGTGGTGAGGGCGCGGCGCATTAGTGCGGAAAAGCGTTTGGATGCACTGGTGCAGATTTCTAGGATTACGGGAGATGCAGTCGGCAGCGAGGAAATACGACATGCTCTCGGAGCAGATGTTGATCCCCAACGACTCAGTCGATGGGGTACCGTACTCGCGGTTTTCGCTATTGGTCCAATCGCCGTTGGCTTGTTCAGCGATATGCCGTGGTTATTACAAGGTGGTTTGGTCATTGAGATGCTGGGCTGGGGCATGATCATTGGGGGGAAAATGTATCCTGGTGATCAGTGCGTGACAGACAGTGCGTAAGCTATTGAATTTAACGATTCAGATGCTTTTTGGAGAAGTAAGTGAATTTTTTAGAATTTATGTTTGTCCCCATGATCTTGCTACTGGTCGTCGTAGCGCCGATCTGGATTACGCTACATTACCGTAGCCTGAAGAACTCAAGTCGTGTTCTGTCCGACGATGACCGCGAGGCACTCGATGAGATGCTGGAATCTGTCGATCGGATGACGGATCGAATCACTAATCTGGAAGCCATCTTGGATGCAGATCATCCCGATTGGCGCAATGACAAGGAAACGAATCGATGAGTAAACAAGACCGAAATCGCTATCACAATTTTGATCATGGTCGAAAGAATGGTTGGGGAATAGGTTTGTATCGACACCCATCCGATGGCTGGTTTGGTGGCGTGTGCGCCGGATTGGCGGACTATTGGGAAGTGCCCACCTGGGTAACACGCCTGTCCGCATTTGCGTTATTCCTCTTCACGGGTTCGATCATGTTCTGGTTTTACATTGCTGCCTGGGTTCTGATCAGTAAGCGGTCGTCGCGTTGGCAAGGTGGTCGCTATGACAGCGAGGTTGTCAGGGAGTACGACGAGGACCGCCGGGAGTATCGACCGCGTTCCGCTTTTCGTTATTCCGAGGCGCCGTCAACACGGATGGCTAAGGCGCGGGATCGCGTGCGAGAGGCTGAGCGGAAAATTGCAGCTATGGAGCGCTATGTGACCTCCAGCCGCTACGATCTGGACAAAGAATTTTCGAAACTTTAAGGAAAAAGCCAAAAAACATAGACGTTATCAATACGTGACTGCGCAGCTGATGTTGTGCTGAAGAAAGCTAGTCTGAAAGAGGGGTTAACAGGTGTTTTCCCGGATACCTACCCTCAACCTGCTTACCGTTGGTGACTACGGGTCTCCCGGCCACTAGGACATGTGAGATCCCGATCGAAGACTGATAGGGGTCCCCGTACTCAGCCTGTGCCGCGATCGTGTCTGGATTGAAAATAACCAGATCGGCATCAACGCCTTCCTGAAGTCGTCCTTTGGAATTAAACGCATCAGAAGCCAAGCTTAACCAATCAGCTGGAAGGAGCGTTATCCGCCGCAGTCCCTCCATGAGCGACATTAAGCCCAGATCTCTCACATAGCGACCGAGAAAATGAGCATAGGTACCTGCAATATTGGGGTTGGTTTTTACGTCAAGGTCGAAGGCCGGAAGCGCATCCGTCGATACCATCATCCCGGGCCAAGCAAGTGCTCTTAGTAGCCATTCTTCTTTAACGTAGTGGTGATTGATCGAGCTTGTTGGATATTCGTTTTGATACCGCAAGAAACGCTCTTCATCGAGCCATTCTCCGGTCGGGACCCATTGCACATCCTCATAATCGATATCAAAAATTGCGCGCCAGTCGCGATTAACGAAGACATCAGCGGCGATCGATGTTCCACCGGCCAGATAAGACAGCGTTTCGGTAGTGATTCGTGCACCGCGGGCATTGGCAGCATCGATCTTGGCCAGCCATACCCCGATACCTCCCATTGCGGAGTGAGTAATGTGACAAATCAATGTGGCCACATTGTGCGTCTCGGCTAGTGCCAGCACCTCATCGAGCCCTGTTGGATCACCCGGCATACCTCGCCTGACATGCACGTACACGGGTTTGTCATACTCGGCGGCCGTCTCAAAGATCATGCTTAATTCGCTTTCGGTTACCGCTTCCGTCATGTAATCCAAAAGGACACCGATGCCCAGTCCGCCAAGTTCAAGGCCGTGTCTTAGGTGTTTACGCATTTCCTCGACTTGCTCCGGTGAGGCGGCTTGGCGCCACATACCACCGCTCAGCGAAATGAAGCCGTCTTCTGAGAAGAAGTAACTTTGGGTGGAGTCGTCCATGACTAGGCCGCGAATCGCGAAGTGTCCCACCGATGAGCCGTAATGAAGCTGCGCACCGCCTTTGAACTGGTAGCCATACTCTGTGGGTGGGTACGAGCCCGCCTCGAGATCGAGTTGCGTTGTGATGCCGTCTAAGATGCTCAAATGCTCTCCGAGGCGGGTGGGCGTGTGCGAATGAATATCGATAAATCCAGGTGCGACAACCAAGCCATTGGCATCAATTCGGCGTTTTCCTTTTAAAGGCTGGTTCGTGATGCGCTTTATTTTTCCACGTCGTATCCCAATATTAGCTATCGCATCGAAATTCGTCTCAGGATCCATGACCCGACCCCCCTCGATAACCGTATCGAATAGTTCAGACGTATATGTTTTAGCATCTGCGTGCACGCCAGATATGCTAATGACCGCAGCCATGAAGAAGAGTCGAGTTGATTTTGTGATGCTCATTCTCTGGTCTCGCTTTGCTGTCTTTTATGTGCTCTTTTTTATGTGCTCTGCACTTGGGTTAATTAGCCTCGTTTCAGAGCTCTACGCGCTGTCATCATAGACACTGCGTTGTTGTTTGTCTTGGAGAGGCGTCATGCAAACACTATCGAAATTTAATGACTCACCCGATCCAAAAGAGCACCTTGTCTTTTTACATGCGAATGGATTTCCCCCTGATACTTACACAACATTCCTCAGTTGCATCAGTCCTCTTGGACAGATATCAACGATCGAGCATCGCCCCCTGTGGCAAACAGAAGCCCCGCAGTTTTTAGATTGGGGGGTTTATGCATCGGATGCTATTGCCACCTTAAGGCGGGAGGCAAAGACACCTGTTTGGCTGGTTGGGCATTCCATGGGTGGTGCCATTAGCTTGCTTATCGCCAAAGCGGCACCTGACTTAGTCAAAGGGGTCGTAGCTCTCGATCCGGTTACCATAGACCCCTCGTTCCTTGCGTTTTCACGACTGGCCTTTAGGTTGTGGCCGGACAGGCCGAAGATGATCAGGGGAGCTATCGGCAGACCACACCGTTTTAGCGACCATGGAGCAGCATTTAATTTCTATCGAGGTAAGCGCGCGTTTACCGACGTATCAGATAAAGAGCTCATGGACTATGTTTTGGCGGCTCATGTAGCCACTACCGAGGGCGTTGAATTGCGCTTCTCAGGCGCCTGGGAGGCCTGCGTCTATCGATCACCGCCTAACTTGTGGCGGACACTCAAAACCACCAAAGTACCTGTCCACGTGTTGGGAGGAGAGCGCTCCTATGTGATTACCCCTAAGGTGGCTAATCGCTTACGCTCCATTAAACAGATAGACTTTCACACCCTTGATGCCGGGCACTTATTACCGATGGAAAAGCCCCAAGAGACTGCCGGGTTTGTGATAAATTGCTTGGGTCAACACTCGGATTCAGAGCTGTGCTGATTCCCTGTGACTGATAGCCAGTAGTGGAGGATATCAATCTCATGATTAATCCGATCGAGGGTCGACTAGCCGATCTTGACGAGCGTTTATTCATGCCTCGTGAACTGAGCTGGCTTTCGTTTAATGCGCGCGTGCTGCAAGAGGCTGCAGACGAGTCAGTACCGGTGATTCAGCGGCTGCGGTATCTGGGTATTTTTTCGAGTAATCTCGACGAGTTCTTCCGTGTCCGGGTGGCTGAAGTTCGGCGTCTGATTACGGTGTCGACGGGGGGCAAACGCCAGCGCGCAAAAGAGCTTTTGGAGACCATCCAAGAGCGTGTGTCTGCCTTGCAAAAGGAGTTTGATAGAACTCAAGTTAGGGTATTGGCGGAGCTGAGAAAGCGTCACATATATATCATCGACGAGACTGAACTCAGCAAGCAGCAAATGGCGTACGTCGAGTCTTACTTTACCCAGGCTGTTTTACCCGCACTAGAACCTATTTTGTTGAGCGATGAAGTTGCTATTCCCGCTCTTGCGGATGAGTCTCTGTATCTCGCCGTCGATATGACCACGCCCGAGGGCAGTCGGTATGCCGTGATGGAAGTGCCTTCTGACGCGCTGGGCAGATTCGTTGCCATTCCTCGGGGACGAGATAAACAGGGCAAGGTCTTTATTTTACTTGACGATGTAATCCGGGCCTGCCTCCCCAAGGTGTTTCGAGGGGTGTTTACCGTTGAGGCCGCTAGTGCGTACTGTTTTAAGTTTTCTCGTGACGCCGAGTTGGAAATTGAAACGACAATCAATGAAAGCTTGATCGAAAAAATGGCCTCGAGCTTAAAGCAGCGGCGCAAGGCAGATGCTGTGCGTTTTGTATACGACGCTACCATGCCAGAAACACTGTTGGAGCATTTACGAAAGCGCCTGGGTTTTGGGCGATATGACAGCCTGATTCCAGGGGGCAGATACCACAACTCGAAGGATTACATTGGCTTTCCCAATGCCGGTCCAAAATATCTCGAATTCAAACCCATGCAGCCTGTTCGTATTCGCGAGCTTGATCAGACAGATAATATTTTTGACGCATTGAAGTTGAAGGATTACCTGCTTTATTACCCATACCACCCGTTTGATTATGTAGTGGATATCTTAAAAACAGCAGCGATTGATCCTGCCGTCACCGCTATCAAAGTCTGTCTTTACCGAGTTGCTAAAAACTCTCAAATTGTCGATGCGCTTATTAACGCGCAGTACAACGGGAAACGCGTTCGCGTGGTCGTTGAGCTCGCAGCGCGTTTCGATGAACAGGCCAACATAGCCTGGTCTGAGCGTCTGACCGAGGCGGGTATTGAGGTCATTTTCGGGATTCCTGGACTGAAAGTGCACAGCAAGCTATTTGTAATTGATCGGATGGAAGCGGGGTCAGTAGTGCGCTATGCCCATATCGGTACTGGTAACCTAAACGAAAAAACAGCGCGCCTGTATACAGACTTCACACTGCTAACGGCTGATTCTGAGATTTGCGAGGATGTGCACCAAGTCTTCGAGTTTTTAAAATACAATTATCGACGCCCCGACTACAAACATCTCTTGGTGTCACCGCATACGTCTCGTAACGGTCTCACCCGGCTGATTGACGATGAGATTGCCAACGCCCGCCAGGGTTTCAGAGCGCAGTTATTTTTGAAGTGCAACAATCTTGTCGATCGACAATTGACGTTAAAACTCTACGAAGCCAGTCAGGCTGGTGTCGAAATCAAACTCATTATACGCGGTATGTGCTCGCTACTACCGGGGGTCAGTGGTATCTCTGAGAATATCAACGCCATCAGTATTGTGGATCGTTATCTTGAGCACCCACGGATCTACGTTGCTCACAACCGCGGCAAGCCAAAATACTATATCAGTTCCGCTGACCTAATGACGCGTAATATCGACTATCGGGTTGAGGTCATTTGTCCGGTCAAAGATGAGCAGGCTCAGATTGTGTTGCAGGACATCCTTGACCAGCAATGGTATGACAACAGTAAGGCTCGCATACTCGATGCGCAGCAGACGAATCGAATGGTCGACTCGGCAGGAAAGGCAACTTTGCTTCGCTCGCAGGAGACGATTCATCGCTATGTTGAGACAGGTAAGCTACCGCGAATGCCAAAGTCGTCCATGCGCAAACCGTCCATCCGTAGGCGAAAGACCCAATAGCAAAGAGGGTGACTGTGACTACGAGCCCAAGTTTGAGGGTAAAGTTGTAAAGAGCCAGAAGCGCCAACGCATAGGTGTGTCTGACCCAGGTTGGTTCTGAGAAACATCGTTTTAAAAAGGGGATCGGCTAAGGTTTTAGCTCAGATCTTCTGTGCGAACATTGAAGAAGGGTCTGGTCGTGCCATCAGTTTCCAGCATTAAAAACTCACTGCCGTCGGGGTTCGATAAAATTACCTCTATGGGTTGAAACAGCGGTCTACGCACGAACTTAACGAACCAGCCGAATTGCTGCTTTTGATGAAGCGAGATCTTCTGTTCATACGACATGAGGCTTGCAAAATCATCAGGAATAGGCGCCATGCGCATCCTGCGCTCTGCCACCGAATTGGATTGTGATGAGTTGATTGATTGAGCTACATTCATGACCGAGACTCTATCCGTGATCGCCGTTCATCTAACCTTACGCTTACAATAGCAAGGTTGATTCGGGTGCCAATGGTATGAATGAGCAAAGCGTGAGCTAAATCACAAATTTTGATTAGGTCTTTCAGGCTTTTCCTATATTAGATTAGCCAATCATTAACGGCGCGATGATTCGTCAGTATCAGCTGCTGTGCCTTGGGGTCGTCATGTAAGCGACCCGTATTTACATTGAGTAGTTGGAGTAAGTAAGGTGCGAGCTTGGCTCGAACAGTCAGATAGAGCTTGCTATCTGTCATGTTGAAGTCGTTAGCAACCACTTCCTGTTGCTGGGGTGTTAGTCGGGCGTCAGGCTCTATTTCGAGCGTTACTATGTGTTGCCAGTCTTTGTCACCCGTAGCATTACGGTCACTGATGTCCATGAGGTCGGCCTCGCCACGAAACCGACTTAGTACGAAGTCTCGATAGTCTTTGTTCTTTTCACACCAGGCGCGGACATGCCATCGATAGCCAGTCCAAACTAAGGTATGCGGAACAATAATACGCCCCTCTCGATCAGGGTTGTTTAGCGAAACATAGTCAACATCGATTCGGCGACCTTCAGTCATAGCCCGAATGATCGGTCGAAGGAGGTCTGCTGGTAGTTCTCTTGATGGCGCGCTAACGACTTCAACACTCGTAGCAGCGACGGGTAGCTGACCCAAAATCTGTTGCACATCACTTTGCTGAGCTGCGAGTTGCAGATATTCCGAGGCCAATCCCTGCGTCAAGACCGGCTTGAAGTTATCCGAGGGGGCATAACACTTTGCAACTGCGTCGTATTCTAAAGAACCATGGTTTAGGGCTCGACGGTAGTTGGTGAGGTCCTTGTTGGCTTGTTGTCGACCAATGCTAAATGTCTCGCAAAGATGTCGCGTTGTCAGCTTGCCTTCCCACAACACCACCAACTCGATATACCGATAGCGGAGCAACTGCTCCCAGCGTTGATGTGTTTGAGTGCTGACGTCGTTAGCGGTCATAAGGTTGCCTAGAGGCTCGCAAGAATTTCCTCAATATGTTGCACGGTAGTTCGTGGGTTTACGATACAGAACCGAAGCACAGTTTCCCCCTTGTGTTTGGTAGGCGTGACGAAGGACTGGCCGGTTTCGAGCTGTTTATCGCTCCACCGGCTGTAGTCGACAGGCGTCCAGTTTTTGCGCCTAAATACACAAATCGACAGATTTTGTTCTGTCACCAGCTCGAGGTCTGGGTGCTTCTCTATACGAATCGCAGCCTCTGTCGCCACGGCAAGTGTTTGCTCGACGGCTTCTGCATAGGCCTCCGTACCATGAGTCGCGAGGCTAAACCAGAGGGGCAGACCACGAGCACGTCGAGACAGGTGGTGTGCGTAGTCTGCCGAGTTCCAAACACCGTCGTATATAACCTCTAAATATGCGCCTTGCTGCTGGTGTGCCTCGCGCGCAATGGTGGGATCTTGGTAGATGAGTGCACAGCAATCAAATGGCGCAAATAACCATTTGTGTGGATCTACAATAAAACTGTGCGCCAGTTCAATGCCATCAAACGCGTGCCTGATACTCGGCGCGGCGAGACCGGCGCCACCATAGGCACCATCAACGTGCATCCACACTCCGACCTCGTGGCTCGCCTCACCAATGCCCTGCATGTCGTCGATAATGCCCAAGTTGGTAGTGCCCGCAGTACATGCGATCGCAAAGAGACGTTCCCTCTCATCCTCCGATAGGGCTGCAACGGCGTCGCGCACATCCTCACCGGTCAAGCGATCACCACCGACCTCCAGCAGATCGACATCCATGACGTAGGTCGCTTGTTTTATGGAAGCGTGCGCACCTTTTGATGAGATGATCAGCCCTCTCAGGGCCTCCCTTTCAGGTTTTGTCTTGCGCCACTGATGTCTTGCTGCTACGAGCGCGGACAAGTTTCCCGCGGTACCACCGCTGACAAAGGTGCCGCCGGCTGCATCGCCGAAACCCGCAAGGTCGGCTATCCAGCGCAAAGCCTGATTTTCCGCGTAGGTTGCGCCAGCCGACTCGAGCCAAGTACTGCCGCAGACACTTGATGCGCCAACGATCAAGTCAAACAGCGTTGATGCCTCGGTAGGGGCCGCAGGTACAAAGGCCAAAAATTTAGGGTGATCGGTTGATATACAAGCCGGGGCGAGGACGTCGGTGAAAAGGCGAAGTGCTTCTAAGCCGCCGAGCCCTTTGTTCGTGATGGTCTGTCCAGCCATTGCGGTGAGCTGCGCGGGCGTTGCAGGAGCATCTAGCTCAGGTGGGTCCATACGCATGCGCTCTACGCTATAGCGAACAATCGCTTGCTGGAGCACTTCCATATCTTTCGTCATTTCGTGCACGGTAATCTCCCTACCCAGTCATAGCGGAAGCTTAACAACGCGGGCTAATCTGACGTATACCCTTGTGGGTTTAATTTTGATGCTTGCATGTCATTTTTTCGATACTTGCCGATGACTGCACTCCCTGCAAAGGCGCCACATGAGCACAGAAACATGAGTGATAACGGCTCTAGCAAGCGTCCATCGTAGGTCAATCCCGCAATTGCACCGACACTGGCAGCACTTATAGAGTGAACACAGCCGTAAACTGCTGATGCAGCTCCAGCGCGTTCCGGGTACAGAGAGACCGCTCCCATGGATGCATTTGCCGATACCAGGCCGATGCCGAAGAAAAAGACAATGGAGAGTAGGGCAAATAGAAATGTTGATGCCGACCAATTCGCTGTGGGAAACAACCACTCTAACGATAATAAAAGAGCGATCGTATTGGATACGATGCAGACAAGTGCGCCTTTTTGAAGGATCCGATTTTGACCCCAAGTCATAACCAGCCTTGCGCTGGCCAGACTACCGACAATGAATCCGGTGACTGTCATGGCAAACGCCAATCCAAAATATTCAGTGGGGACGCCAAAGACATCGGGTAGGAAAAACGAGACAGTGGATAGATAAACAAATAAAGCACAAAACGATAGCGTGCCTGCCATCTGATAGCCGATGAATAGCGGATTTTGCAGACAGACGCGAAACGTATTCACTATGCTCCGAAACGTGAGCTTTGACTCGAGGTCATCAGACGTTTCGTGCGTTACTTCCTCGAAGGTTGCAAGACCGATCAACACGGCTGCGCCAAATAGCGCTTGCGCGGCAAAGGTGAAGCGCCAACCCAACTCGACCGTAATATAGGCACCCAGGGTGGGGGCGAGTAACGGCACGCTTGCCATTGACGCACTGGTGAGCGCCATCATCTGCGCGGCTCGATCGCCTATATATCGATCTCTGATCATGGCACGAGCGATGACCGCACCACTCGCAGCCGTCGCGCCCTGGCATATACGTGCCAGCCACATATACTCAATGCTCCACGCGAGGGCGCTCACCAGCGAAAATCCGACAAACAGGATGCAGCCCGCTCTCGCAACGGGCAGTCGTCCGTAGTGATCGGACAGCGGACCGAAGATGACCTGACCAAACGCCACACCGAGCATGAAGAGGCTGAGTGTCAGCTGGCTGCTAGACACGGAAGTGCCCAAGGCCTCGGTCATCATTGGGATGGCGGGCAAATACAAATCCGTTGAAATAGGTATAAAGGCTAACAGTCCGGTCAGTGTGGCAAACGTGACTACGTCGTTGCTGGAGCTCTTGCCCTGGCGATCACTCAATTAATCGTAGGTAGGTCGAGCGGTATGACTGGACATGTCTCTGGTATAAAAAATTGGCCGTTTTCCATGTCCATGAAATCCAAGCCAATGGCGCTGCCGTTGGTTAAGAGCGCGACACGAATCATGTATGCGCTGTTGGCGTACTTTATCTCTACCATCTGAAACTTCGTCACATTTGCACCGGCCTCTTCAGCCATTCGAATAGCAGTGTGTTCCATATAGGTTTTTGCTTGGCTCGGCTCCATCGGGGTGAGGCATTGCTCTAAGACACTGCTGAGATACGACTCGATTGCCGACCTGTTTTCATCAGCCATCAGTGTGGCTGATACAAAGGCTTGATCGATGCTTTTCTTGCTTTTGTTAGTCACTGCATTCCCCCCGCTGGCGGCCTCACCGAATGCGGGCGCGAGTGTACCATCAAGTTTAGTGCATTGCGCTAATGTCTCCAGCGAAAAGCCATGATAGACTCCGCGTCCTGCTGAAAAAGGCAGCCGCTCCGCCCGTAGCTCAGCTGGATAGAGCACCAGGCTTCGAACCTGGGTGTCGGGAGTTCGAATCTCTCCGGGCGGGCCACATACTAAAACGCCTCCGAAAGGGGGCGTTTTAGTATGTAGGTTCTTCAAAGAGTTCGTGCTCCCGAGTTCGAGTCGAACGCAGTGAGACCGGGGAGGCGCAGCCGACGCTAATCTCTCCCGGCGGGTCGTTTCCCTAGAGATGGCCGATAAGGTATTGATTTATCATCCCAATGCTTCCAAAAACGTACGCGAAATAACGCCGTTTTAAATAAGCACGCCACAAGCTGAGGTCGATAGCCCATCACTGCATGAGCGGTTATGACGTCGTTTATCGGCGCCCCTTATAAAGGCGTCCCTTATCAATAAGCAAGAATAGAACCCCTCATACATAAGTAAGATTGGATAAGTTCTAATCAACGATTGTCGCAAGTAAGCTGTCGATTCACATCGTTGTTACATGGGCTACGAGAAGGGTTTTACGACAGATCGAGATGGCATTCGTCGAGGTATCAATCAAGAGTACATATGAAACTGTCATGCAATGCGCGGGTTGATTGTTGTGTTGCCGTTGGTGTGTACTCGTCTACTTAAAATGAAAATCGAGGTGGAGTAGCGATGTGTGATGAAAAGACCATTAACGATACGAACGTTCATCCGGTTGGCATGTCGCGTCGAGAGTTTAATACCTTTGCTGCGGGCGCGGCGGTGACATTCTCGTTTCCACCGCTAGCCAATGCCTTAGCCATAAATGGCAGTGATGTATCCATTGAAACCCCGGATGGGATTTGCGATGCCCTGTTTGTGCATCCATCGCAGGGCAAGCATCCCGCCGTTCTCATCTGGCCTGACATTTTGGCGCTAAGACCCTCATTTCGCGCAATGGCCAGTCGACTCGCGGAGAGTGGTTATGCTGTCCTGTGTATCAACCCCTATTACAGAGATGCCACAGCACCCGTCGTCACCGTTGGGGAGAGCTTTCAAGATGAACCGACCCGGCAAAAAGTGTTGCCGATGTTCCAACATCTCTCGCCCGAGACCCACGTTCGCGATGCGCGCGCATTCATCGAGTGGATGGATGCTCAGCCAGCAGTCGATACGACGCGTGCGATGGGGACGATGGGGTACTGCATGGGTGGGCCCATGGTGATGCGTGCCGCCGCGGAGCGACCAGATCGAATTGGTGCAGCCTGTGCCTACCACCCCGTATCCCTTGCTACCGAAGATGCCCAGAGTCCGCACTTGCTTATACCTAAAATGAAGGCGCAGTTCCTCATCGCGCTTGCAGAAAATGATGATCAACGTCACCCCGATGACAAACATGTATTGAGAACTGCGTTTGACGATAACGCCTTGAACGCCGAGGTCACGGTATTTGACGGTGCGATGCATGGTTGGTGTGTACTGGACTCTCGTGTTTATAACGAGGCTCCCGCCGAACTTGCCTGGCGTAAAACGCTGTCTTTATTTGAGGAGACTCTCTAGCACGTTGGCGCAGATTCGGTGCGTGCTTGCAAGGCTCGTGCTGTCGCTCTGAGGGCTAATGCTAAATCGGCAACAAGAGTTCGCCCGTATTCAGTTAGTTGCAGATTAGCGATAGTCGTCGAGTAGCTCCATGTGTGGTCGATATACATTAGTGGCTTCCAATAAGTCTGATCTTGCAGATCTGACGTTCCCAGTGCCCGATCGATACAACATCGCCCCTCAATCTACGGTCCTTGTGAGGACTCATGCCATGGGGTTTCGGATGATGCCCTGGAGCTTTTCGCCAAGCTGGGCGAGAGTCCCCTTGCATTTATTCAATGCACGTGTCGAGACGCTGGAGGAGAAACCTTCTTTCAAAGGCGCAGCGCGATGCGTCTTGATGGCCGATGGTTGGTATGAGTGGCAGCGAAGCGCTACGTCAAAATTACCTTGGTATCATCACCGAGATGGCCAGCTGTTGCGGTTTGGCGGTATTTACCGAGCGAACGGTGGTTGCGCGATAGTGACTATGGATGCCCAGCCGGCTATTGCGCACATCCATCACCGCCAACCACTCTTACTCACCCTTGACGCGGCAGAGGCGTGGTTGGAAGGCGCACCATCAGGAGAATGTACCGGCGACACACAGGTCAGTTGTCACCGTGTGAGCACCGCCGTAAACACTGTGCGTTATGACGAGAAACGCCTCACACAAGCTGTGGACGACGATTTGGACGAACCGCCGCAAGGGCATCTTTTTTAACCGCTCTGGTTTTCCCTTCGGCTTGCCAATGAGCTAAAAGCAACCCTCTACAGAGCTGCAGAAATTGGCGTCATATTTAGAGGGAGAACTACCAAAAAAACGTTGTGGTAGCAGCGTTTACTCATTGGTACCATCGCGAGAATAATAACGCAGAGATCGCGCCTTACTGCGCGGCTTCATAGGTGGGGGGGATGTCAGAGCAGTGGGCGGTAGCACACTGGCTGGCGGTAATACATGGAAGCCTTGGTCACTCAAATAGCGAATCGGCACGCGGCTACAGAAGGTGGATTGTTGCCGTGCCTCCACGAAATACAAGCTGAACTAGGATTCGTTCCAGCAGACAGCCTCACGATCATTGCCAACGCGTTCTCGCTATCAACTGCAGAGGTCCACGGGGTGGTGAGTTTTTATCACGACTTTAAAACGTCACCCACGTCACCTCAGGTAGTACAAATTTGCTGTGCCGAAGCGTGTCAGGCTTCTGGTTCGAGGGAGCTCGAGATAGGTGCTTTTAGCGAATTGGGCGTGGAATTTGGCGCAACCCACCCGACCAATAATTATCGTCTTGAGCGGGTTTATTGTCTTGGTAACTGCGCCTGTGGCCCCTCCGTGCGAATTGGGAATGACGTGCATGGCCGTGTGGTTCTGAAAGACCTACCCGATCTGGTTTCTGCAGGGGTAAAGGCATGACAACACGAGTTTTTATCTCTCAGGACACTACAGCGGTTGCCGTAGGTGCTGATCGGGTGGCCACCTCGTTCATTGAACAGGCAAAAGCCGTGGGTTTCGCATGCACTGTGATTCGCAATGGCTCCAGAGGTGCTTTTGGACTAGAGCCGCTAATCGAGGTAGACACGGCTCATGGTCGTCTCGCCTATGCTCAGGTTGCCGAGCAGGATGTCTCCAGCCTAATCAGCTCAATTGATGGTGCAGACTATGAGCACCCCAAGTGTGTGGGTCTTGTCGAGGATATTGGGTGGCTAGCGACAC
>ERZ802830.1041-NODE-1041-length-27134-cov-16.5835_pt1 | contig 27134 bp, 26 predicted proteins | sample MGYA00345654_ERZ802830 | MGnify/ENA primary metagenome ERZ802830 (study PRJEB30503, sample SAMEA104212375) | marine metagenome | biome: Westerlies Biome; feature: [SRF] surface water layer (ENVO:00010504) within the epipelagic zone...; material: water...
TTAATCGAAATCTAGAAAGAACTTTTGTTTTTAAGAAAGGGAAAGAAATGGAAGAAAAAATGATTAAGGAACAACAAGCTAATCAACCTGATCTATCAGATAAATCGGATGATAATCTTAAAATTGAAAAGAAGAAGGTTGAACAACCACAAGTGGAGAAAGTAGTAGAGGAGAAGGTAGTAGAGGAGAAGGTGGTAGAGGAGAAGGTAGCAGAGGAGAAGGTAGCAGAGGAAAAGGTAGTAGAGGAGAAGGTAGTAGAGGAGAAGGTAGCAGAGGAAAAGGTAGTAGAGGAGAAGGTAGCAGAGGATAAGGTAGTAGAGAAGGAAAAACCTAAATCTAAAGGAATATTTTCAGCTGTTAAGAGTCTTTTTAAAAGAAAATAACATTATTTTTTTAAACTATTTAGAAATATGAATAAGCTATTTCTTTTTTTCTTTTTTCTTTGTTCTGTTGGATGTGAACAAAAAATTACTTCAGAATTTGATGATGTTAAATATTATGGTGAAGATTCATTCATAATTGAAGGAACTGATATTACAGATTCATTAAAGGAAAGCAGATATGATAGATTACCAATCTCATATAAAAAAATTGTAAGAAAACCTGTTTGGGATTTATCAAAAAATTCAGCTGGTTTATCGATTAGATTTCTTTCTAATTCATCATTACTTACTGTAAAATGGGAAGTTTTAAATAATTTTAAAATGGACCACATGCCTGAAACAGGAATAAAAGGAGTTGATTTATATTTTAAAAATGAAGATAATTGGCAATATCTTAATACTGGTCGTCCACAAGGCTTTATAAATGAATATAAGCTTAGTGAAAACATGACTAATGAGTTAAGAGAGTATAAGATATATCTTCCTCTTTATGACGGTATTAAAAAAATTGAGATAGGGATTGATAATCTAAGCTTTATTAAAAAACCTAAAAAGAATGACAAAAAACCTATAATTTTTTATGGAACAAGTATAACTCAAGGCTGCTGTGCATCAAGACCTGGTATGGCTCATACTAACATCATATCAAGAAAACTAGATCGTGATGTAATAAATTTTGGATTTAGTGGAAATGGAATGATGGAAAAGTCTATATCAGAGTTAATATCAGAATCTGATCCACTTTTCTATGTAATAGAATGTATGCCTAATATGATATCACCAGAATTAATTACAACCAATACTATACCTTTAGTTGATACGATAAGAAAAAGAAACCCAGACACCCCTATAATTTTGGTTGATTTATTTACTACTTCTCATACAATTCTTGATAATACTCTGGATAATCTAAAAAATGAGATGAACAATACATTAAATAATGAATACCAAAAAATGATTCAAAGAGGTTATAAAAATATTATTTATCTCGAAAGTAAAAATGCATTGGGTTACGACTTTGAGGGAACAGTTGACGGAGTTCATTTCACAGATTTAGGTTTTATAAGATATGCTGACTATTTATTAAATAACTTTAATGAATATAACTTAATTACAGATTAGTATTTTTTCTAAATATAAATAAACATTACAGAGAAATGGTGCCTACGACTGGACTCGAACCAGCACGCTCGAAGAGCACTACCCCCTCAAGGTAGCGTGTATACCAATTTCACCACGTAGGCATTAAAAACAGGTTAGTGACCTGGCTGGGGCTCGAACCCAGGACCCTCTCCTTAAAAGGGAGATGCTCTACCAACTGAGCTACCAGGTCAAAAAAGAGGTCAAATATACATTGAAAAATTCATTATTCAATGATCATTTTATTATAAATTTGTTAAGGAAAACAAAATGATAAATACAATTTTTTTAATGGGGTATATGGGAGTAGGTAAAACTATAATTGGAAAATCTTTGTCTAATTCAATAGGTTATAAATTCTATGACATGGATGACTTTATTGAAAAAAAAGAAGGTAAAACTGTTTCTCAAATTTTTAAAGATCATAATGAGGTATACTTTAGGAGACTAGAGCATAAATGTTTAATTGAGTTATCTTCAAGAAATGAAAAAAAGATAATTTCAACTGGAGGAGGTACCCCATGTTTTGAGAATAATTTAGATATAATTAATACTCATCCTTACTCATTATCAGTCTATTTAAAAGCAAATGTTAATACAATTATAGAAAGAATTAAAAATTCAGAAATAAATCGACCCATGATATCTCATTTAAAAGAGAATAATCAACTAAATGAATTTATAAAAAAGCACCTATTTGAAAGAAGTTTTTATTATGAGAAGTCTAATATAAAAGTTAAAACTGATAATTTAAAAATTACTGAAATTGTTGACAAAATATGTAAAAAACTAGTTTAAATAAACTGTCAACTCTTTTTGTTTATTTACAACTACATCTACATGTTCATTTACTGAAGTTGAAAGGTTAAGCCCTGAAAAATTAATCTTGACAGGAAATAATGAGTGATCTCTATTAATTATGACTGCAGTTTTTATTTTTGATGGATTATGTTTCATTAAATCACTTGTAACAAGTTGAATTGTTTTTCCAGATTGAGAAACATCACTAACTATTATTAATGACTCAGACTCAGCATCAAATTTTCCATCATATTTAATTATACTGTTAGATCCATCATTAATAATATTTACTTTAATAATATCAGTTTTTATTTTTGATATCTTATTGAAATTATCAATGATTTTTTTTGCAATAATTTCTCCATTAGTCGAAATACCAAAAAAAATAATTTTTGATTTATCTATATTGTCTTCAAGGATTTCTAATCCAATTCTTTGAATCTTATTTTCTATATCTGTATTATCTAGAATTATATTTTTTTCGTTAAATTTTGTCATATAAATACTCTTTTAAAGAAATAAACTAATGTTGTATCTTCGCACTAAATTATGAAGAAAAACTTATTTTTTATCCTTTCGGTCTTTATAATATTTGTTCAGTGTAGTAAGGATGATGATGTTTCTGAGGAAGTTGAAATTAGAAAGCTAAGAGATCAAGTATCTGTTGATCAAGATATGTTAGAAACTTTTTTAAAAACACATTCATATAATTATGAAGATTTCTCTAATTCTAATAGAGATATTGACGTGGTATTTGATTCTATAATAAATAATTCATCTAAAATTTCATTATTTGATCAAGCATCAATTAAAACTATTGATGTTATGGACTCTGACAGTATTATCACATCTCATAATCTTTATTATATAATTGCAAGAGAAGGTATTAATGAAAGTCCATCAATTGTTGATTCTGTCTTTGTTGCTTATGAAGGATTACTGACTGATAATTATGTTTTTGACAATAGGGTATTCCCTGTATGGATTGATCTAGCAAATACTCTTCAAGGTTTTAGAGAAAGTGTTTCTGAGCTTAAATCAGGTAATTTTTCTGAAAATTCAAATGGTACAATAAGTTATACATCATTTGGTATTGGTTTATTCTTCATGCCTTCAGGAATAGCATATTTTAATAATGCTCAAGCTGATATCCCAGAGTATTCTCCGCTTATATTTAAAGTTAAACTGATGACTCATGTTGATACTGATCATGACAGTGACGGTATACTTTCTTTTTTTGAAGATATAGACGGAAATGGTAATCCATTTGGAGATAACACCGATGGTGATCAATTATGGAACATGTATGATTCGGATGATGACGGAGATGGTGTGTTAACAATAAATGAACTAGATAAAAATAATGATTCTATTATTGATGATACAGATAATGACGGTATACCAGACTATCTAGATCCAGATAATTAATTTTTCTTTTTAAATAAATTATAAGGGATATCATACGATATATTTAGTGACAATTTATTAGTTGTCAAATCTACATTAGCATCTTCAATATTAGCTCCGTTTGCATTTAATATTAGGATCTCTTTGGTGTTTAATCCTCTTTCATACCTTAGACCAACACTAATTGATTTAATTTTAATTCTTGAACCAAGTAAAAAACTAAGTGTATACTTGTCTTTTATTTCTTCTAAGTCAAAATTACTAGAATTTGATAGGCTGTATTTAAAAGCGGGTCCACCAAAAAGACTAATTGGTCCAATAATTTTATATCCAAAAATAATAGGTACTTGTATTTCAGTTGACTTATATGTATGTTCAGCTATATTAATTGTTTGATCAAGTAAAGAACCATCATTTTGACTTGAGAAAGCTGATGCATTTCTAGATTTAGAAAAAATCAAATTTAGTTCAGGCCTAATATAAAATGTAATTAAATCGATTTCAGTAAAAACACCAAGTTGGAAACCTGTTGAATTCTTAATATCAAGATTATAATTATCTATTTTAGTTTTAATATTTTCAATTGATCCAAAATTATCATCATTTAGACCAATATTAACTCCAAGGTTTCCCTGTGCGTTAATGGATCCGCAAATAAAAAAAAATAAAATAAATACTCTCATTTAGCTTTTCTTTTTAAAACTCTAATTACAGCTTCAAAGATTGAGTTACTATTTAAACCATATTTATTCATGAGTTCAAGTGGAGTTCCAGATTCTCCAAATGTATCGTTTGTTCCAATAAACTCCTGAGGATATGGAGCTTTAGATGTAAGAAGTCTAGCAACACTCTCACCTAATCCACCATAAATATTATGTTCCTCAGCTGAAACCAAACACCCTGTTTTATTTATAGAATTAAGAATTATATCTTCATCAAGAGGTTTAATTGTATGAATGTTAATAATCTCTGCACTAATACCATTCTGATATAATTTATTTGCTGCTTGGATTGCCTCCCATACTAGATGACCAGTAGCAACAATAGTTACATCACCTCCTTTATTTAATAAGACACCTTTTCCAATTTGAAACTTCTCGGATATCTTTGTAAAATTTGCAACTTTAGGCCTACCAAATCTTAAGTATACAGGACCATCAAACTTGCATATTTCAAGAGTTGCAGATCTTGTTTGATTAAAATCACAAGTGTTAATAACAGTCATTCCTGGCAGCATTTTCATAAGTCCAATATCCTCAAGAATTTGATGAGTTGCTCCATCTTCTCCTAATGTTACACCAGCATGAGAAGCACATATTTTGACGTTTTTATTTGAATATGCAATTGATTGCCTAATTTGATCATATACTCTACCAGTTGAAAAATTAGCAAAAGTGCCTGTAAAGGGAATTTTTCCACCAGTAGCTAACCCTGCAGCAATCCCCATCATATTTGCTTCAGCTATGCCAACTTGAAAAAATCTTTCTGGATTTTCATCTGCAAAAGTGTTCATCTTAAGTGAGCCTGTTAAGTCAGCACAAAGTGCAACAACATCACTGTTATTCCTACCAAGTTCTGTTAAGCCCTCACCAAAGCCTGATCTTGTGTCTTTATCGCCTTGATTAATAAATTCTTCCATATTAATAGTCTCCTAAAGTTTCTGGATTTTGACTAAGTGCAATTTTTAATTCTTCATCATTTGGAGCAATACCGTGCCATTTATGACTATGCATCATAAAGTCAACGCCGTTTCCCATAATAGTTTTCATTAGTATTACAATTGGCTTTCCTTTCATGCTATCTTTTCTTGCATTGTTCATTATTTCATAAACTTCATCTAGCGAGTTTCCATTTTCAATTTCAAAGACTTTCCAATTAAATGCTTCAAGCTTTAATTTTAAATCACCTATATCTAAAACGTCTTTTGTGGATCCGTCTATTTGTTGTCCGTTATAATCAACTGTAACAATTATATTATCAACATTATTTGCAGATGCATACATTAAAGCTTCCCAGTTTTGACCTTCTTGAAGCTCTCCGTCACCAGTTAAAACATATACAAGTGATTTATCACTATTTAATTTTTTTGAAAGAGCAATTCCAAGACCAACAGATAATCCTTGGCCAAGCGATCCAGATGAAATATTAACTCCTGGTAAATTATCGTGATTTGTAGGGTGCCCTTGAAGTCTTGAGTTAATTTTTCTGAAAGTGCTTAATTCTTTTAAATCAAAATAACCTGCTCTTGCTAGAGTACTATAATAAACAGGTGATATGTGTCCATTAGATAGGATAAACATGTCATTTGAATTATCATCTTGACCATGTTGCATAATTTTATTATAGAGTGTAACAAAAAACTCTACACATCCAAGAGATCCACCTGGATGTCCTGAATTTACTGCATGAACCATTCTTAAAATATCTCTTCTGGTTTGAATAACCAAATTATTAAGGTTTTTGCTCATTTGATGGTAAATGTATAATTAAACTGTCACTAACAAAATTCTTTTTATCATAAATTATAGATAAATAATTAACAATCTATTTTTGATGTTAATTACTTTATTAATTTTGAATTATGAAGATTATAGATAAATATATAATCAAAAATTACCTTACTACTTTTTTTGTTATGCTTGGTTTATTTATTCCAATAGGAATAATGGTAGACTTTGCAGAGAAAATTGATAAATTCAGAGAAAAAGAAGTTTCAGCTGATCTAATTTTGAACTATTATTTTGATTTTATTTGGTATTTTGGGAGCCAATTATATCCTGTATTTCTTTTTCTTGCAGTTATCTTTTTTACTTCAAGGCTAGCAAATAACACCGAAATCACAGCTATACTTTCGTCAGGTATATCCTTTCAACGTTTAATGAAGCCTTTTTTTATTTCTGCTTCAATAATCGTTGTGTTTGCTTTTTTTTCAGGAATGTTTATTGTACCAAAGTCAAATCAAAATTTTAATGAATTTATTTCAGAAAATGTCAAGTCAGAGGAAAAAAGAAAAACTTCTAGATTATTCAAGCAAATAAATGAAAGTGAATATATTTATGTCAGTAGTTTTGATCCATCAAGAAATAGAGGAATAAACTTTACCTTAGAAAATTTTGAAAATAGTGAATTAAAGCATAAAATTACAGCAACAACTATACGATGGGATGATTCCATATTTCGATTAACTAACTACGTTAAACGATCTATAGTAAACAATAATGAAATTATAAAAAAAGCAACAAGAAAGGATACAATATTCAATTTTGATATTGACGATTTATCTCCCTTAAATTATGTAGCTGAAACTCTTAATTTTTTTGAATTAAATGAATTAATTAGATATGAAAAAAAAGCAGGTTCCCCTTTAATTAATTCACATTTGTTGGTTCGTCACAAAAGATATACTATTCCTTTGTCATGTTTTATTTTAACGCTAATTGCAATATCAGTATCTTCATTTAAGAAAAGAGGTGGAACTGGATCTAATCTTGCTATTGGAGTTACCCTTGGATTCTTTTTCATATTTCTAGATAAAATATTTAGTGTATTGGTTATAAAATCAAATTTTTCTCCTGGTATTGCTTCATGGGGAATACTTTTTATTTTTTCAATAATTGCTTTTTTATTATTAAAAAAAGCAATTAGATAGATTATATAATTAAACTATATTTACATAAATTTTATTCATGGAGTTTTTAGATTTTGAAGTTCCTATTAAAGAAATTTTAGATCAAATTGATAAGTGTAAATCAATTGAGAACGAATCTAATGTTGATATCACTAAAACCTATAACCTTCTACAAAAAAAATTAGTTGAGACCAAAAAAGATATCTACGGTAATCTTTCTGCATGGCAAAAAGTCCAGTTATCCAGACACCCTAATAGACCTTATACACTAGATTATATCAATAATATTTGTGGTGAATCCTTTTTAGAACTTCATGGGGATAGAAATATAAAGGATGATAAAGCAATGATTGGTGGCTTAGGTAAAATAAATAACCATTCATATATGTTTATTGGTACTCAAAAAGGATATAATACAAAAACTAGACAGTTAAGAAATTTTGGAATGGCAAATCCAGAAGGGTATAGAAAAGCTCTGAGATTAATGAAGCATGCTGAAAAATTTAATATTCCAATTGTAACTCTTATAGACACTCCTGGAGCTTTTCCTGGCTTAGAAGCAGAAGAGAGAGGTCAAGGTGAAGCCATAGCTAGAAATATTTATGAAATGATGAATATCAACGTTCCTATCATATCTATTGTAATTGGAGAGGGAGCTTCTGGTGGAGCATTGGGTATTGGTGTGGGTGACAAAATATTAATGCTAGAAAACACATGGTACTCCGTAATTTCTCCAGAATCATGTTCATCTATTCTTTGGCGAAGTTGGGAGCATAAAGAAGAAGCTGCTGAAGCGCTAAAACTTACCGCAAAGGATATGTTTAAGAATAAACTTATAGATAAGATTATAGATGAACCTCTTGGAGGAGCTCATTATAATCCTGATTATACATATCAATCTGTAAAAGAAAATATAGTGTATTTTACAAAAAAAATTAACTCACTTTCAAAAAACAAAATGATTAATCTCAGAAGAAAAAAGTTTGCCAAAATTGGAAATTTCAATCGTTAATTTAAGTATTAACAATTTTCTTTACTTATCAACATTAATCTTGTTCAAATTTTTTTTTTTAATAATACAGATTTGTGATTTAAAAAAGTTGTTTTTCCATACATTTACTTTATGGAGAAAAGAAACCCATTGAAAGTATATGAAAATGAGAATTCATCTGTTGTAAATCTTTCAGATGGAAAAATTCCTCCACAAGCTATTGACCTAGAAGAAGCTGTAATTGGAGCGATGCTTATTGATGAAAAAGGTGTTAATGAAATTATAGAAATACTATCACCAGAAGTTTTTTATAAAAAATCACATCAACTTATATATGAATCTATTGAAAGATTATTTAGAGAATCAGAGCCTATAGATCTTCTAACTGTTTCTGCAGATTTAAAAAAAAATAAGAATTTTGAGTCTGCGGGTGGAGATTTTTATCTCATTAATCTTTCTCAAAAAGTTTCTTCTTCAGCTCATATTGAATTTCATTCAAGGATAATTCTTCAGAAATATATTCAAAGAAAATTAATTACAATTTCAAATGAAATTATTCAAAAGTCATATAGCGAGTCAACTGATGTAATGGATCTTTTAGATGAGGCTGAGTCAAAGTTATATGATGTTGCACAAGGTAACATAAAGACCTCTACTGAAACTGCGCAAAACCTAGTAATTAGAGCTAAAAATCGAATTGAGGAAATTGCTAAACAAGACGGTTTAAGCGGGGTTTCTACTGGTTTTGAAAAACTTGATAAATTAACCTCCGGTTGGCAACCCAGTGATCTTGTAATTGTTGCTGCTAGACCTGGAATGGGAAAAACTGCCCTAGCACTTTCAATGGCAAGAAATATATCAGTTAAACAAAACATTCCTGTTGCCTTTTTTTCACTTGAAATGTCATCCGTTCAACTTATTACTAGGCTTATTTCATCTGAAACTGGCTTGTCATCTGATAAGTTGAGAACAGGTAAACTTGCAGATCATGAATGGCAACAGCTAAACATAAAAGTTTCAGACCTAGAATCAGCTCCATTGTTTATTGACGATAGTCCTTCGTTAACAATTTTTGAATTACGAGCTAAAGCTAGAAGATTAGCTTCGTCTCACGGTATAAAACTTATAATCATTGATTATCTTCAATTGATGAATATTGGTTCATCAAATAAAGCAGGAAATAGGGAGCAAGAAATTTCTACTATCTCTAGAAATCTAAAGGCTTTAGCAAAGGAACTTAATATCCCAGTAATAGCTTTATCTCAACTTTCCAGAGCTGTAGAAACAAGAGGTGGAACCAAACGGCCAATTTTATCTGATTTAAGAGAGTCAGGCGCTATTGAACAAGATGCTGATATTGTTTCGTTTCTCTATAGACCTGAGTATTACGGTATTATGGAATGGGATGATGAGATGAAGACCCCTTCTGAGGGTCAAGGGGAGTTTATTGTAGCTAAACATAGAAATGGAGCATTAGATTCAATTAAGTTAAAATTTATTCCAAGTCTTGGAAAATTTGAAGATATTGGAGGATATGATTCTCCGTCTGAATTCCAGTCTAAATTAAATGCTGATAATACTTTGAGTGATTTCAGTGAACCTCAAAATAAGGATGAAGACGATATACCATTTTAGACATAAAAATTAAGCCAAGATTTATATTTTGATAGGTTTGGGGCAAAAAAAAAGACCCAAATGGGTCTTTTTATATCGTAATAGGGGGATTAAGAAATAACTTTTACGTTAATTGCATTTAAACCTTTATTACCTTCTTTTAATTCAAATTCTACTTTATCTCCCTCTGTAATCCTGTCAATAAGACCTGAAACGTGAACGAAATGTTCTGTATCATTATCATCTTCTTTAATAAAACCATAACCTTTAGTCTCATTGAAGAATTTTACTAATCCTGTACTCATATTTTAATTTTAATAATTTTAGCGAAATTACTCTAATATTTTAATAAACCAATTTTATTTATGATTTATTAACGATTTAATAAGAAAGATTTTAGTAATTCATTTATATCACCATTCAAAATACTCTCAGTATTTCCAGATTCATAACCAGTTCTAACGTCTTTAACTATTTTATATGGATGAAGAACATAATTTCTTATTTGTGATCCCCATTCAATTTTCTTTTTTGATTCTTCAATTTTCATTTTTTCTGCATTATTCTTTTGAATTTCGATTTCATAGAGTTGAGATTTAAGAAGCATAAGAGCCTTCTCCTTATTGTCAAGCTGCGATCTCGTCTCAGAGTTTTCAATTGTAATACCGGTTGGTTTATGCTTAAGCCTCACCGCTGTTTCAATTTTATTTACACTCTGACCTCCAGCTCCACCTGATCTCATTGTATCCCATGTTAAGTCTGATTGATTAATATTAATCTCAATTGTTTCGTCTACAAGCGGATAAACATAAACTGAGGCAAATGAAGTATGTCTTTTAGCGTTGCTATCAAATGGGGAAATTCTTACGAGTCTATGAACACCATTCTCACCTTTTAACCATCCAAACGCATACTCTCCATCTATTTGAATGGTTGCAGTTTTTATACCTGCAACATCACCAGATTGATTATTTAGTTCTTTTATTTTAAAACTATTTTTTTCACCCCACATTAAATACATTCTTAATAACATTTCAGCCCAATCACAAGATTCAGTTCCTCCAGCACCTGCAGTTATTTGAACTATAGCGCTCATTGAGTCCTCTTTTTTACTTAACATCATCTTAAACTCTAAATCTTCTAAAAAAGTAAGTAATTCATTGAAAGAGGAATTTAACTCATTATCAGATAATTCTTTTAATGAATTAAACTCGCTTAGTACTGTTACATCATCATAATTTGAATTTAGAGTATTATAATCACTGATCTGCTTTTTTAATACCTGAATATTTTTAATGGTTTTCTCAGCTTCTTTGGGATTTAACCAAAAATCACTAGATAAAGAATCATTTTCTAGTTTTTCAAGGTCATTCTGTTTAGATTCGATGTCAAAGATACCCCCTTAACGCATCAATGCGCTTTCTGATATTCCTCATATTTTCCTTTGAAAACATGTCTTAAATTAATATTATGAATTGAAAAAAAAAAATTATATTTCTAAAAAAATTAAATATGAAAAACCTTCTCCTATCAATTACCTTATTTTCTAATTTATGTTTTTCACAAGTAATTGATTACAAAGGTTTTATGGATTTTACTTATAATAATACTTCAGGTAAAATTTTTCTTAAAATCAGTGATTTAGATACTCAGTTTTTATATATAAATTCGTTAAGCAGGGGGGTTGGTAACAATGATTTAGGACTTGATAGAGGGCAACTAGGTGGATCTAGAGTTGTTTATTTCACAAAAAAAGGTGATAAAATACTACTTATTCAACCAAATTTAAGGTATATATCCAATTCATCAAATAATCTTGAAAATAAAGCTGTTGAAGAAGCATTTGCTAGATCTGTTTTATTTTCTTTTAATATTATTGAAAAATCAAATAACTCTTATGTAGTTGATTTAACACCTTTTATTATCAATGATGCTCACGGTGTTTCTCAAAGGTTAAAAAATTCTAATTCAGGATCATACACTCTAAACAAGTCTATGTCTGCTGTTGAATTAGAAAGAACTAAAGCATTTCCAGATAATATTGAATTTGATGTTATACTTACTTTTATAGGTAGTCCATCTGGAAATTTAGTAAGTAGTGTTACACCAACTCCTTCAAATCTTACTGTCAATCAACATTATTCATTTGTTAAACTTCCTGATAATAATTTTAATAAAAGAAAATTCGATCCTAGAAGTGGAAGTAATCCATTTATAGTCTACGACTATTCAACTCCAATTGATGAAAAACTTGAACAGAAATTTATTGTTAGACATAGATTAAATAAAAAATTTCCTAATCGTGATATTAGTATTCCAGTTGAACCAATTATATATTACATAGATAATGGAACTCCTGAGCCAGTGAAAAGTGCATTAATTGAGGGTGGTAACTGGTGGAATCAAGCATTTGAAAGTGCAGGCTATAAGGATGCCTTTAGAATTGAAGTTTTACCTGAAAATGCTGATCCAATGGATGTTAGGTATAATTTAATACAATGGATACACAGGTCAACTAGAGGATGGAGTTATGGAGCAAGTGTTATTGATCCAAGAACTGGTGAAATAATTAAAGGTCAGGTAAGTCTTGGTAGTTTAAGAGTAAGGCAAGATTATATGATTTTAAGCGGCCTTATTGATAATCCTAATAAAATCGAAAATATGAATTTAATAAAAGAAACCTCACTCGATAGGATTAGACAATTGTCTGCTCATGAAATCGGTCATACCTTAGGTTTTGCTCATAATTATATTTCAAGTGCTAGTAATAGATCTTCCGTAATGGATTACCCTCATCCTAAAATAGATATAGTTAATGGAGAGATAAATATTGATCAAGCATACTCTAAAGATATTGGAGAGTGGGATAAAGTCAGCGTTAAATATGCCTACACAGATTTTTCTGATTCTGTTGATGAGGAAATTGAACTTAATAAAATTATAGAAGAAGCATCCAATAAAGGTTTACACTTCTTAAGTGACTCTGATTCAAGGCCTGTGGGAAGTGCCAACCCTTTCTCTCATTTATGGGACAATGGAGAATTTCCATATCAAGAACTAGATAAACTATTAAAAGTTAGAAGTATAGCATTAAAAAATATTGATTTAGAAAATCTAAAAAACGGAGAAACTTATGATAGGATAGAGGATATTTTTGTTCCAATATATATGTTACATAGATATCAAATTGAAGCAACAGCAAAAGCGATAGGAGGTGTTGATTACCTTTATTTTGTCAAAAACTCAAATAATGATAAGGTAAAATTTGTTGATGCTTCATTACAGATGAGGTCACTTAAATCTTTATTAAATACATTAAACCCTAAAAGTTTAGTAATTCCTGATAATTTAATTGACCTTTTATCTCCCAGATCATTCAGAAATCCAAGGACTAGAGAGAACTTCGTGTCTAATACTGGTGTTACATTTGACTATATTAATACATCTAGTTCAATTGTTAATCATACATTTACGTTTCTTTTAAATTCTGAGAGAATTAATAGAATAAACCAGCAAAATATGTTTGGTAAGGAGATATTAACTCTTGAGAATTATTTTAACTCCATTAATAAATTTTTATTCAACGATAATAAAATGAGCTTTTATGAAGAATCTATAAACAGAAACACTTTATCATTGTATTTAGATCATCTTTTCATGCTATATAATAATAAGAATACAAATGATTTATCAAAGTCGATAATTTTTTCAACTGTAAATGATATTATCAAAATATTATCCTCAAAGTCTTTAAAAACTAATTCTAATTTCAATATATTTTTATTAGATAAAATTCAATCATTTAAGATAAATCCTGAAAAATATCAGCCAATATTAAAAACTAAGATACCTGACGGATCTCCAATCGGAAACTTTTCGTGTGATTACTAGTTTTTTTAATTAAATTTGATCTTAATTTCTATGATATAATGTCTAAAGACCCCAAAGCTTACAATAATATTCTGGAACTTATTGGAAACACTCCTCTTATTAAACTAAACTGTTTGACTAAGGACTATCCAGGTTCATATTATACTAAGTATGAGGCTTATAATCCTGGTCATTCAAATAAAGATAGAATTGCTTTACATATCTTAAATCAAGCTGAAAAAAATGGAATTTTAAAAAAAGGTAGTACAATTATAGAAACTACATCTGGTAACACAGGCTTTAGTCTTGCTATGGTTTCTCTTCTCAAAGGATATAAATGTATACTTGCTGTAAGCTCTAAAGCATCTAAGGATAAAATCAATATGATGAACTGTCTTGGAGCAGAAATCTATGTATGCCCATCTAACGTTGCTTCAGATGATCCTAGGTCATATTACGAAGTTGCAAAGAGGCTTAATAAAGAAATTAAGAATTCTGTATACATAAACCAATATTTTAATGAACTAAATGTTGAGGCACATTACAAGGGAACTGGTCCAGAAATATGGAATCAAACCAAAGGTAAAATAACTCATTTAATCGCTTGTAGTGGAACTGGTGGTACTATATCAGGCATAGGTCGTTTTTTAAAAGAACAAAATAGAGATATAAAGATAATAGGAGTAGATGCTTATGGTTCAATTTTAAAAAAATATCATGAAACAGGAGAAATTGATCCAAAAGAGATATATTCCTACAGAATTGAAGGATTAGGTAAAAATATAGTTCCATCGGCAACTGATTTCAAAATTATTGATAAGTTTGTTAAAGTCACTGATTCTGATAGTGCACATATGGCTAGAGAAATTACAATAAAAGAAGGGTTGTTTGTCGGATATACATCCGGAGCTGCTTTTCAAGCAGTCAATATTCTTAAAGATGAAAATGAATTTACTAATGATAGTTTGGTTGTTATTATTTTTCCTGATCATGGGTCAAGATATCTAAGTAAAATTTATTCAGACGAATGGATGAATAATCAAGGCTTCTATGACAGCGCCTTCTATCAACCAAAGAAAAACTCAATTAACTATATATAATATTATGCAAGACTTATTTGAAAAAATATACAAGAATAAAGGTCCATTAGGTAAATGGGCATCAATTGCCGAAGGTTATTTTGCATTTCCAAAACTAGAGGGACCTATATCTAATAGAATGACATTTAACAACAAAGAAGTTATCACTTGGAGTGTAAATGATTACCTAGGTTTAGCAAATCATCCGGATGTTAGAAAAGCTGATGCAGACGCTGCAAGGGATTATGGGAGTGCATATCCTATGGGGGCTAGATTAATGTCTGGTCATACAAGTCTTCATGAGAAACTAGAATCTGAATTAGCTAAATTCACATCAAAAGACTCTGCTTATCTTTTAAATTTTGGATATCAAGGTATTCTGTCAACAATAGACTCTCTAGTTTCAAAGAATGATATTATTGTCTATGATATTGATGCTCATGCATGTATTGTTGATGGCGTAAGACTTCATTTAGGAAAGAGATTTACGTATCAACATAACGATATGAAAAGTTTAGAAAAAAATCTTGAAAGAGCGACAAAGATGGCAGAGCAAACAGGTGGGGGGATTTTAGTTATTTCCGAAGGAGTTTTTGGAATGAGGGGTGAACAAGGAAAGTTGAAGGAGATTGTAGAAATGAAAGATAAATTTAAGTTTAGACTTTTAGTTGACGATGCTCATGGTTTTGGAACTCTTGGTAAAACTGGAGCTGGAACTGGCGAAGAACAAGGAGTCCAAAATGACATTGATGTATATTTTGCAACTTTTGCAAAATCAATGGCTTCAACAGGAGCTTTTATTTCAGGAGATCAAGAGATAATTGGATACCTGAGGTATAATATGCGTTCTCAAATGTTTGCAAAATCACTTCAAATACAACTAGTGATTGGTGCATTAAAAAGATTAGAGCTGCTTCAAACTAAACCTGAATTAAAAGATAAATTGTGGGAAAATGTAAATTTGCTTCAATCTGGTTTAAAAGAAAGAGGTTTTGATATTGGTTCTACCCAGAGTTGTGTAACTCCAGTTTATTTAGAAGGAAGTGTTCCTGAAGCAATGTCTCTAGTTAGAGATTTAAGAGAAAATTATCATATATTTTGCTCTATAGTAGTGTATCCAGTTATCCCTAAAGGATTGATTCTCCTAAGACTTATTCCAACATCTTCTCACAATGAAGATGATATAAATGAAACTCTCGATGCTTTTGCATCAATTAGAGAAAAACTTAAAAACGGAATTTATAAGAAGGTATCCAGTGGTGTAGAGTGATATTCTTTTAGTCACTTAGCATTACAGGCATTACTAGCATTGTAATTGATGTTTTTGATCCTTCATCATTTAATGGTCTTATTATACCTGCTCTATTAGGATGAGACATTGAAAGAGTAATCATTTCAGATTCCAAATTGTTTAACATTTCAATAAGAAATTTTGAATTAAAACCTATTTGAATATCATCACCAGAGTACTGGCATTCAAGGTTTTCGTCAGCTTTGTTACTAAAATCAAAATCTTCAGCACTAATATTAAGTAGAGATCCGGCTAACTTTATTCTAATTTGATTAGTAGTTTTATTTGAAAATATACTTACTCTTCTTACAGAATTTAAGAATAATTCTCTATCAATAGTTAAAATGTTTGGATTGTCCTTTGGAATTACTGCTTCATAATTTGGAAATTTACCATCAATTAACCTACAAGTAATTGAAGATTTATCAAAAATAAACTTTGCATTAGAATTATTATGTTGAATTGTAAGTTCTGAGTTGTCTGATTGAAGAATCCCTTTTAAAATCTGAAGAGGTTTCTTTGGCATTATAAACTCTGACACTTCATTTGCAGTATATTCTTTGGTTTCAAACTTTACTAGTTTATGTGCGTCAGTTGCAACAAATCTTAATGCTTCACTATTAAACTGAAAAAACACACCACTCATTACAGGTCTTAAGTCATCATTACCTGATGCAAATATTGTTGAATTGATTGCATTTCCTAGGTCAAAACCTTTAATTTTTGTCTCATGAGCATCTAATAATTCAACTTGTTTAGGAAACTCATCTCCGTCTAAATAAGCTAAAGAGTATTTACCGTTACTTGCACTAATTTCAATTGTATTATTATCTGTCTTAATGAAGGTTAAAGGCTGTTCAGTAAAAGTTTTTAAAATATCTGTTAGCAGTTTTGCTGAGATTGCAATTTTATCATTAGAAGATGACTCAATATCAATTTGTGAGCTCATAGTAGATTCTAAGTCAGAGGAACTTATAACCAGTTTATTGTTGTTTATTTGAAATAAAAAATTATCAAGAATAGGGATAGTATTTGTTGAATTAATAACTCCTCCTAAAATTTGAAGCTCTTTGTATAAAGACGATGATGAAACAATAAATTTCATATTTTTTTTTCAAATATATTTAATTGAATCTATTTTTCTTACTAATAATAACAAAAGTTATCTTCCATCTACAAACACTTAAAAATATACACTTACAGGATCACGGTAATTTAAACCAAATAGAGTGCTTGCGCTTCCAACAGTTTGCGGATTACTTTTGTAAATACTTAATTGTAGATACCCAAGACTATTAAATAATGCAATCTTTTTTCCATCTTCCTCTCTATTCTTTTTATCAAGATTAAAATCAATAGCGTCAGAATAATTTTGATGAATTTTTGAGAATTTTACATTTCGTGCATTTATTGTAAATGATCTTGTTTTTGAAACTTCATTAAACATCTTTTTAGTAATATTTGTAACAACATTACCATAATTATCAATATATATAACACTTCCAATAATTTGATTTCCTTCTTTATTAACAACTGGCCTTAAATTATAAATTTCTTTAATTTTTTTTATCTCAGTTCCAACAACATTTAGTGGACCTGATCTGTTTATGTGTGCAGCTACTTTAACAAATAAATCATCTGCAGAAATTTTATAGTTATAGTTACTATGAAGGTTTATTTCAAATATTTGATCAGGTCTTGTATCTCTAAATATTAATGAAAATACCCCATTATCTGCCCCAATAAAAAAACAATTATTATATTTAATCACAACATGTTTATTCTCTGGTGTTAACTCTGAATCAACACTTAATATATGAATGGTTCCTTTTGGAAATTCCTCAAAAGCACCTTGAAGCACATATCCAGCCTCTGCAAGATTAAATGGACTTATATTATGAGATATATCGACTATATTTACATTTTCAATATTACTAATTAACTTAGCTTTTAATGAGCTAACATAGTAGTCTTTATTTCCATAATCAGTTGTTAACGTAATGATAGACATTATGTAAATTAAACTTTATAAAATTTATGTAAATTTGAATCAAATAATCAACTATAACAAATTTTTAAATATAATCTATTGAGTGATCTCCAATTTGAATTAACAGATGTTGACCCACAGTATTTTTTTTCTAGAGATAACTTAAATTCTTTAAAGTCAAGCTTCCCAAAGATCAAGTTGATTCAACGAGGACAAACTATCAAAGCTCTAGGTGAGAAAAATGAATTAAAAAAGTTTGATAAGAAATTTAGATCTATTTTGAACTATTATTTAGAATATAATTCAATTGATTCAAATGTGATAAATGATATAGTTGTAAAAGACTTGAAATTTAATGGAGATAGACCATCACTTATATTGCATGGAGTCTCAGGAAAACCTATTCTTGCTAAAACTATTAATCAGAAAAAACTTTATGATTCAATAACCTCGAATGATCTAGTATTTGCTGTGGGGCCTGCTGGAACTGGTAAAACATATACTGGTGTTGCTATGGCAGTAAAATCTTTAAAAGAAAAAGAAATAAAAAAAATTATTTTAACAAGACCTGCTGTTGAAGCTGGTGAAAACTTGGGATATCTTCCTGGAGATTTAAAAGAAAAATTAGATCCATATATGCAGCCTTTATATGATGCTTTGACTGATATGATACCTTCCAACAAACTTGAAAAACTTTTAGATGATAGAACTATTGAAATTGCCCCTCTTGCATTTATGAGAGGTAGAACATTGGACAATGCATTTGTAATTCTTGATGAAGCTCAAAATACAACACCTGCTCAAATGAAAATGTTTCTTACTAGGATGGGAATGAATGCAAAGTTTATGGTTACTGGTGATCCAGGTCAGGTAGATCTTCCTAGAAAAATTAATTCTGGTTTGACAGAAGTAATTAAGATTCTTTCAAATAAAAGAGGTATTAAAATAATTCACCTTGATGATAAGGATGTAATTAGACATCCAATCGTTAAAAAAGTTATTGATGCATATGATAAGATTGAAAAAAATGCTCTGTGAATAGTCTATATAAAACAGATTTTAATTTTCCTGGACAGATATCAAAATATGAAGGAAAAGTGAGGGATGTATATACAATTGAAAATGATATTTTGGTTGTAATAGTTACTGATAGAATTTCCGCATTTGATATTGTAATGCCCAAACCTATTCCAAATAAAGGTAAAGTTCTAAACCTAATATCCCATGAAATGTTAAAATCTACAGAGGATATTATTGATAATTGGTTGATTTCCTCACCAAATCCAAATGTTTCAATAGGTCACAAATTAAATCCAATTAAAATTGAAATGGTCATTAGAGGCTATTTATCTGGTCACTGTGATAGACTTTATAAATCTGGTAAAAGAAATATTTGTGGAATTAAAATACCCGAAGGACTCGTTTCAAATCAAAAATTTGAAAATCCTATAATTACACCTAGTACAAAAGCTGATGTTGGTCACGACATGGATATATCAAAGTCTGAAATAATTAAAAATCAGATTTTATCAATTGATCAATACGAAGAAATTGAGGATATTACATATAAATTATTTAAAAGAGGAACTGAGTTTGCTAAGGAAAGGGGGCTTATACTTGTAGACACAAAGTATGAATTTGGTTATGACAACAATAACAAACTATTTTTAATAGATGAAATACATACTCCAGATTCCTCTAGGTACTTTTATCTAGATTCCTACAACGATTGTATGTCTAGGTCTGAACCACCTAAGCAATTGTCAAAAGAATTTTTTAGACAATGGTTAATAGGTAATAATTTTCAAGGTAAAAAAGGTCAAGATCTCCCCGATATTTCAGACGATGTAATAAAGATTGTCTCAGATAGATATATAGAGCTTTATGATCAACTAACAGGAAAATCGTTTAATGAAATAAATGTAAACAATTCAATTAATCAAATCGAAAGTAAAATAATACAGCAATTAAAACTTATCAATTAAAATTCCAAGATAAGTTTCTATTCCAGATATGTAATTTTCGATTTTTATATTCTCATTTGGACTATGTTGATTGTTGTCTTGATTTACTGTTGGAACTGTAACAGCTGGAATGCCTAGTGTTTTTACAAAAGGAGAAATTGGAACAGAACCTCCACTAGTTCTTTTTTTAACAGGACTAACATTAAATGTTTCTGTTAGAGATTTTACTAACCATTTTCCAATATCTGAATTAATATCAGTTCTAAATGCATCATAATCAAATGATGATTTAAAAGTTACAATTTTATTGTATTTAAGACGTTCTTCTTTGGATGGAGATCTATCAAGTATAGTGTACCCTAATTCTTCAATATGTTTTTTAATCAAATTATGTAGTCTTTGAGGATTAGACTCTAAAACTAATCTTACATCAATTTCTGCAACACACTCTGAAGGAACGATGGTTCTAACTTCCTCTCTTACCCATCCTGACTCAATACCTCTTACATTTAGAGATGGATACTGAATTGATTCTTGATAATTTTCACCAACATTATCAGGAGTTTTAAACTCCATTTTATCTCTCATCGCAATCTCATCATCAGGAACTTCACTGAGAATTCTTTTTGTTTCTTCATTTATTTCAACTCCATCATAGAAACCTTCAATAGTAACTCTACCATTTTCATCTTTCATGGAGGATAGAATTTCTGACATTCTAAAAACTGGGTTTGGTGCATAATTTCCAAAATGACCACTATGTTGAGGGACAATAGGTCCATATGTAGTTAAAGTTATATCAGAAATACCTCGTGCGCCAAAAGTTAGTGTAGGAAGGTTGGAGGGATGTTTAGGACCATCAAAGATTAATAGTGCATCACTTTTAAGTTTTGATGAATATTTTTTAACAGCACTAGCAAGATTTGGGGAACTAATTTCTTCTTCAAAATCCATAATAATTTTAACATTGTATTTTAGATTTAAATTATTTCTTTTCATAATCTCTAATGCATTTAAAATCATCATGACTGGACCTTTTGCATCAGATGCTGATCTTGCAAAAATTCTTATATCTCTGTCTTTTATCTCCTTTAGTGATAAATTATTTAAACTATTCCAATTTATAACTGAATAATCACCATTAATATTTTCTTTTAAAACAGCCTTATATGGATCTTCCTGATTCCATTTTGAATTATCAACTGGTTGACCATCAAATTGAAGATAAATAAGAAGTGTTCTGACATTTTTAGAAATAATCTTACTTGCTAGTAATAGAGGTAATTCAGGTGTTTCAAGTCGTTCTACTTTAAATCCATATTCTTGGAAGTTATTAATACCCCAATTTATTAATGGTTCCATTTCAGTTTTATAATTTGCATCATTTTTAAGTAATAAAAAATCTCTAAAGTTTTTAACACTCTCAATCCCAATTTTAAAAGCTTGTTCTTCATAAACTCTTTGAGAAAATGAATCTAAAGTAAATAATAAGGTAATAATGGATGTCGTAATTATTTTTTTCATTGTTTAAGAATTAGTTTATTAAAATCTATATTTTTTTTGTTTTCAATGTTTATCTTTTGAGATTCCGAATATTTCTTAAACCACGTTATTTGTCTTTTTGCATAATTTCTTGTGTTTTGTTTAATTTTATTTACAGTTTCTTCATATGATATTTTATTTTCAAAATAATTAAAAAATTCCTTGTATCCAACTGTGTTAAGAGAATTTAAGTGCTTGAACTTCTTTAATGAAAACGCTTCATTTTCAAGTCCATTATTTATCATTCTGTCAACACGAGTATTAATCTGAGAATAAAGTTTCTCACGTGAGCATTCTAGGAGAATTACATTCATATTAAAATCTCTTGTTTTTCTTTTTCCACTAATCATTGAAGAATATTTTTTTCCAGTTAACTCAATTAATTCAAGAGCTCTAATCAGTCTATTTGAGTTATTTACATCAACATTTTTATAGTAAATAGGATCTAACATTTTAATTTTATTTTGCAAATATTCAATACCCTCTTTAATATATTTCTCTTTAATATTATTTCTAATTTTATTTGGAACACTAGGAAACTCATCTAAACCTTTTAATATAGAGTCTGCATATAATCCAGAGCCACCAACCAGAATTAGATTATTATAATTTTTAAATAATTTATTTATAATATTAATTGCATCTTTTTCATACATTCCAACGTTGTAAATTTCATGAATGCTTCTGCTATGGATAAAATGATGTTTTATTCTACTTAATTGATCTTTTGAGGGTGGGGAAGTTCCAATTTTTAGTTCTTTAAATAATTGTCTTGAATCACAAGAAACAATTTCAGTTTTTAAAATTTCTGCAATTTTAATACTTATTTCAGTCTTACCAATACCTGTTGGACCAGCAATATATATAAGGTTTTTTTTATTCTTCATCTAGGCTTGACCCACATTGGTGACAAAAAATAGCATTATCTTTATGTTTGTCGTTCATGCACTCTGCACATACTCTTGTATTCACATCAACATTTTTTCTTCGTTGAGCAAATTCTGCTGATATTATTCCAGTAGGGACTGCTATAATTCCATATCCTAATATCATTAATACAGAAGCTAGAAATTTACCTAAACCAGTTAAAGGGACAATATCACCATACCCAACAGTAGAAATCGTACTTATACACCAATAAATACTTTCTGGTATATTGTCAAACCCAGCCTCTGGACCCTCAATTATATACATCATTGTTCCGAAAAGGATACACATTATAAGAACAAAAAGAAGAAAAATTATAATTTTAGCCCTACTAACTAATAATGATCTTATTAGAAAATTTGATTCACCTATATATCTAGAAATATGGAGAACTCTAAAAATTCTAAGAATTCTTAATGCTCTAATTGCCATCATTGTTTCTAATTGGGCGCCTATAAATATTAATGAAATGTATTTAGGTATAGTGGCAAGCAAATCTATAATTCCATAAAAACTAAAAATATAATTTCGTGGATGATGAATAGAAACAACTCTTAATATATACTCAATTGTAAATAGAATAGTAATAATCCATTCGGCAATATTCAAAATATTATAATATTTCTCATTAATCCATCCAACTGTCTCAAGAGCAACTAGAACGACACTAATAATTATTACAATAATTAAAGATATATCGAAGATCTTACCTGCTGGAGTATCAGCTTCATAGATAACATCGTGTATCTTCTGACGTGTTTTATTCAATATTTGATTTTTTATAAATTTCCTTCAAAGTTAGTAGTTTTTTATATTTCTTTTCAAAAATAAGCTTATGCACAAAGTTTATAAGCCTTTCTGATCTGTCCACTTTAACAACTCTTGAATGTAATTTATCTTCACTATTTATGTTATTAAATAAGTTAAAATAACCATATCCAACTAACTTTTGGCTTTTGAAGTATATAAAACTTTTCTCATCCTCTTTAGTTCCATTAAATGTTAGTATAAAATCATTTAATTCATTTAAAATATCAGGCTTTTCAGTTTTATGGAAAATTTTTGGGTCTACATTGTTATTTATTTTTGGTTTAAGAGTTTTTATTTCATGTAGTGCTTTAAGAATTGCAATATTAATATTTCCAGTTAGGTGAACTTTTAATGTTTTAAAATTGTTTTGAACATACTTGGGTATAAATTTTTTACTTGTAAATAGTTTTATGACTTTATTTTTAATATCCTTACTAAAGTCAATGTATATAAGCTTTTTGTTCTTGTTATAGATATAAAAAACACCAGTATTATTATCTAATTTTTCAATTGTATTTTTAAAAACTGAACTAATACTTTCACCAGGAAATTCTACTATACTTTTTTTGATAATCTCTTGTTTGATGTCTTTTTCCATTAAGATCTTAAATAGCTCTACTGTTGCAAGTGCATCTCCACTTGCTCGATGTCTATCTTTTAAAGGAATCCCCAAACTTCTTGAAAGTCTACCAAGTTTATATGATTCTTGATCTGGAAGTAATTCTTGAGATAAAATAACTGTACAAATAGATTTCATTAAGAAATCGTAACCAAGTCTTTTAAATTCAAGTTGTAGAATTCTATAGTCAAATTGTGCATTATGAGCTACAAGTATTGAATCTGAGGTGATTTCAAGAATTCTTTTAGCAACTTCATGAAATTTAGGAGCTGTTTTTACCATCTTTGATGATATACCAGTAAGTTTCTCTACGTAAGGATGTATGTCCTTTTGCGGGTTTACAAGGCTTATAAATTGATCTTTAATTCTGCTTCCATCAAATCTGTAAGCAGCTACTTCTATTATTGATTCTTCGTTAAATTTACCTCCAGTAGTTTCTAAATCGACTATTGTATACATTAATAATTTCTTTTACCAAAAATTTTGCTACCAACTCTTATCATATTAGAGCCATTATTAATAGCTAATTTATAATCATCACTCATACCAATTGACAGAATTTTAAAATTAGAATCAATTGCTTTCATTTTTTTAAATAGTTTATTCATCTCTTTAAACTCTTGGTTTATAAGCTCTATGTCATCTGTAAAAGTTGCCATACCCATTAATCCTAAAATATTGATATTTTTCAACATTTTTACTTCATTGTAAAATGAATCAAGCTCATCAATGTTTAATCCAAATTTAGACTCTTCCTTTGATATTTTAATTTGAATTAAACAATTAATTGATTTGTCATGTTTCTTCCCATTTTTATTAATTTCATTTGCTAATGATAGTCTATCGAGAGAGTGAATTAAAGAAATAAATTCTGAAATGTATTTTACTTTATTTTTTTGAAGATGTCCGATCATGTGCCATTCAATGTCTTTTGGTAATTTATTGAATTTATCTACAATTTCTTGAACTCTGTTTTCGCCAAATTTTTTCTGACCTTGGTTGTAGGCTTCATTAATATCTTCAATGCTTCTTGTTTTAGATACAGCAATTAATTCTGCTTGTTCTTTTATTTCCTTATTAATTTTTGAGATTTGCTTTTCTATACTCATAATTGACTCATTATCTCTTCTGCAACTTCAAGAGCCATAAGACCATCATTTAAACTTACTTTTGATTCTGATTTATTCTTTATAGAATACATGAAATCATTCAACTCAGCTTCAATAGAGTTAATTTCTAATATTTCAGGTGTTTCAAAAAAGATCACTTTTTCCTCGCCGATGTTATTCTTTATTACTAACGACTCTTTACTGTCATTGTTATTTTTATCTCTTATTTTCACAACCTGAAAGCCTTTTTCTAAGAAATTTATTGAAATATATGCATCTTTTTGAAAAATTCTTGTTTTTCTCATTTTCTTGAGTGAAATTCTACTTGAAGTTAGGTTAGCGATACAGCCATTCTCAAATTCAATTCTAGCATTTGCAATATCAGGTGTAGAACTAATAATTGATACGCCAGATGCGTCAATTTTCTTTACTTTGGATTGATTAATATTTAATATAATATCTATATCATGTATCATTAAATCCATTATAACTGAAACATCAGTTCCTCTTGGATTGAAATCAGATAACCTGTGAGACTCTATAAATTTTGGTTTATTTATAAATTTTCTACATGAAATGAAAGCCTGATTATATCTTTCAACAAATCCTACTTGACCAATTATGTTTTTCTCTTCAGCAAGCTTTTTAATTATTCTTGCCTCTTTAGAGGTAGTGGTGAGTGGTTTTTCAACAAAAACATGAATACCATTCTCTATACATTTTCTTGCTATTTCAAAATGAGTAGTTGTTGGAGATACAATTACAGCTGCATCAATAGAATTCAATAGTGTGTTTAAGTCTTTAAAAAAAACATAACCTTTTTCTAAAGCTAATTTTTCTGAATTAGATACATCCGTATCATAAAACCCAATTAGGTCATAGTCTGAAGTGCTAAGTATATTTAGATGAATCTTTCCAAGATGACCAGCTCCAATTACACCAACCTTTATCATTTAATAAAAATACAATCTTCTTTTGGAATTATCGAGTATTAATTTAATATTAGTAAAGGTGAAAGATAACTTCAAGTTTAAAGGCAGAAGAAGAATACTTGCTTTAGAGCTAAAGAAAAAAGGTATAACTAATGATAAGGTTCTGGATTCAGTTATGAATGTTCCTAGACACTTATTTATAGACCCAGGTCTATCAGAACAAGCATATCTAGATAAGGCTTTACCAATTAAAAATAACCAAACTATTTCTCAGCCTTTTACGGTAGCTTTTCAAACTCAACTATTAGATTTAAATGAAGGATGTAAAGTCCTTGAGATAGGAACAGGTTCAGGCTATCAAACATCAATATTAAATCATTTAAAATTTAACATTTACACAATTGAAAGAAGTCACAATTTATTTAGAACAACGACTAAACTCTTTAATAGATTAAAAATTTATCCAAAGAAATTTGTATACGGAGATGGGTATAACGGATTAAAAGATGATTCACCTTTTGATGGAATAATTGTAACAGCTGGTTCTCCAACTACACCAAACAAATTATTGTCTCAATTAAAAATAGGAGGGAAAATGATTATACCAATTGGTGAGGAAACTCAAGTTATGACAAGGATTACTCGGATTAGTGAAAGTAAATTTAAGAAAGAGACTTATGGTGATTTCAAATTTGTACCAATGTTAGAGAATAAAGATTAAGTATTAAAATTTTTCTTAATCCTTTTTAATGTTATTTTACTTTCTCTCTCTTTTATTACATTTCGTTTATCAAATTCTCTTTTACCCTTTGCTACGGAGATATTTAATTTTGCTATTCCCTTTTTGCTAATAAATAGGGATGTAGCAACAACTGTAATACCAACATCAATTACTTGTTTCTCAATTTTTTTTAATTCTTGTCTATTTAAAAGTAATTTACGCCTTCTTTTTGGGTCATAGTTAGTCTCATTTGAATTTTCGTATAAATCAATATGCATGTTAACTACAAAAAGCTCATCACCCTCAAATTCACAAT